>CEQE01062233.1_pt1 | contig 41612 bp, 36 predicted proteins | sample 356201 | NCBI WGS metagenome assembly CEQE01 (sample SAMEA2619970, study PRJEB7988) | marine metagenome | biome: marine biome (ENVO:00000447); feature: mesopelagic zone (ENVO:00000213) & marine oxygen minimum zone (ENVO:01000065); material: "saline water (ENVO:00002010), including plankton...
TTCAAATTCTGAATAGTTCTCATAATGTAAGGAAAATTCGTTTCTTCGCCTTCTTTACGCGCATAGGTTTTTACGCTTAGAGAATAAGCATCTTTTCTTTTCACTTTATTTTATGTCACTTTTCATCCAATGTGTGGAGAACAAAAAAGAGGCAACCTGAACAAGATAATCAATAATATATTTTCTGATTTAATATAAGTTTGTTGGGTATACTGTTGGGTATTGAGAATTGTATAAACAAACTGAGAAGTAAAATTTTACTTAACTACTTGATTTAATAATAACTGTTATTGAACTTGAATAAAACTCTCTGGGCTAAAAACTCTAACGTTGCAAAAAGTGAAATTATTGCAGCGTTAGGGTGACTCGCCAAAAAATTGATGACGAGTGTTTTGAGACCTCATTCGCTTTTCACGACCATCGCTTCCTCGATGATTATATCGTAACTGTATCCGGAACCAAAATCTTTATCAGCGGATAGAACACCTTCTATGGAGATGATCGCACCCTTCTCTGTGGTTTCCGATGACGTAACCACCAGGTCATGTGTATTTTTCGCCGGGTCTCCGGTACCGTCTTGAATATGTATCCAGTTTCTTCCCATGATGTTAGGGGAAAACTTCACAACCAGCCCTTTTACCGTTATTTTTTGTTTATTCAAATCGACAGCTTTCGCGAAAAGTTCATCGACTGTGTAGGCGTTTTGAGCGGTTGATTTTTCAACTTTCAGGTCTGCGAAAGCCACAATCGTACGGGCGCTTCCACCGGATGACTGTGAAGCCATGCCGTGGGAGCTGGTGGAGACCTGGGCCGTCTTATCTCCGGAACCTCTAACTACACCCGAGGCAAAGATGATCGACTCAAATGTCCGGTTCAAGGCTTTGCTGTTAAAATTACTCATAACAGTGCCACCAATCAATGAAATTTCCTCCCCTATCTCTAATTCTGTTTTGGAAAGGGCGGCCCAGATTTCATTTCCGGCACCGTCATCCAGCCTCACATAGGTGTAGTTGCTCGCATCCATTTTTTCCAACACCTTTCCTTTGGTTGTGCCGGGTTGAGGAGCGGCGGAAGCTTGAACCGATGGCTGGCTCTGCTGAACGGTCGGTGCTGTCTGTTTGGTTTGAGTAGTATCGTTGTCGCATGCGATTAATCCAACGATTAAAATCAGGTTGCTTAAACTAAAGAGTATTTTCTTTTTTACCATGTTAATGGATCTCCCGTTTTGGATAATTGTTTTACGATCCTGTCTGTTCTGTCTCAATCTCAACTCATTTTTATATAAAACCGAAAATGTAAACCGAAGTTGTATAATCGCTTATTCAAAAAACTTCAAGCCCTTTAAAGGTAAAACAAAGGGAACTATATCAAATATTAAATATTGACCGGCAGGCCCACCTTCCGTATACAATTTTGTTCGCAAACCAATTCCAAATAAACAACGCTTTTAGGTGATCCATTCTGAAATATCTATTTATCGAAACATACTGTTTCGGGTCCCATGCACTTTTTGTCAACGGACTGTCTGAATTCTCCTCCCATGATATCGATGTTGTTTCCATGCCCGGGGAAAACTGGCGCTGGCGAATGCTTGGAGCAGCGCTCCATATCGCGGATATCATCCCTCCACTTGACAAATATGAAGGCATCATCGTCACCGATCTCTTCAACCTGGCGGATTTCAAAGCGCTTGTCGGTTTGCCCTGTCCACCTGTCCTTGTATATTTTCATGAAAATCAGATGACCTATCCCCAGCCGCCCGGCGACAAAAGCGTTTTTCAGCTTGGAATAATCAACATTACCACCGCGGCTGTAGCCGACATGGTTGTGTTTAATTCGCAAATGCACAGGGATGCCTTTTTAACTGCCGTACCGGAGTTTCTGAAAAGGGGGCGCGATTTCAGGCCCCGGGGGTTGGCCGATAAGATCCGTGAAAAATCCGAAGTTCTCTATCCCGGTATCAAGCTGCCACCCTACGGGGATATCGATGCCGAAAAGCAGACGAATCCGCCTCTCATTGTCTGGAACCACAGGTGGAGTTTTGATAAAAACCACGAAATGTTTTTCAAGGTGCTTGGAGAGCTCAAAGACCGAGGGCTCGATTTTCGTATCGCACTCATGGGAGACAACTTTGGGATGATACCCGAAACTTTTATCCAGGCCAAAGAAAAATTTAAGGACAGAATTCTTCAGTTCGGCCATATTCCTTTAAGGAAGGAGTATGAAAAATGGCTTAAACGGGGGGCGGTCGTCATCAGCACTGCCATACAGGAGAACTTCGGCATGTCCGTAATAGAAGCGATGATGATGGGATGTGTGCCGCTTTTGCCTGACAGGCTTTCATATCCTGAGATTCTCCCCGAAGCGTTCCATGGAGACTTTCTTTATAAAAACAGACGCGACCTTGTTGAAAAGCTTTTTGCGATAATTTCGAATTATAAGCGGTATGAAATCATCCGGATCCGACTGGCACAGGAAATGAAGTCCTTTTTGTGGGAAAACGTCGCCGGCGGGTATGACAGACTGCTTGAACGCCTTGCGACGCTCCGGTGAATCTTGGGCGTTAAGGTTGAGTTAATTTTTTATCATATACGATGTAGATGAGATCTAGGTGATCATGTGACGACTCTCCCGGTTCATTGGTTTGAGCGTTGCCATTCGACAATGCTCCTGTATGGGATGTTTCCGCCGAAAATATCCATGGCACTCCCGATCGTCAGGTCGACTCTACCTCGGCCAAGATCCTTCACTCTGTCCAAGTCCGATAGATCCTTGACGCCACCGGCGTACGTCACGGGGACGGGGGCATGTTTGCCCAGGATCTCAACAAGGTCGGGCTGAATCCCCTGCATCTTACCCTCAACATCAACACCGTGCACAAGGAATTCGTCACAATAATCTGCCAGTTGGAAAAGCGTATCACGGTTCACCGGTACATCTGTGAAACGCTGCCACCTGTCGGTCACAACCCAGAAATCCGATCCCCGCCTTCGGCAACTCAAATCCAAAACCAGCCGGTCCCTACCGATTGTTTTCACGAGTGACCGGAGTCGGTTCTTTTCGACATGACCATCGGAAAATATGTAGGAGGTGACAATCACATGGCTGGCTCCGGCATCGAGATAGTCCATCGCATTGGCCGGGGTAATGCCGCCACCCATATGGAACCCCCCTGGGAATGCGCGAAGGGCTGAGAACGACGCGTCCTGATTTCCGGGTCCGAGGGAGATCACATGACCGCCCGGGAGATCATCCTTCTTGTACATTTGTGCAAAGTCCTCTGCAGAGCGTTCAGTCTCGAAATTGATCTTTAGAACATCGAGGGATCCGTCCTGAAGAGAGCCGCCCACAATCTGTACGACCCGCCCTTTGCGCAAGTCTATACAAGGCCTGAATCGCATTTCACTTTTTCTCTTCTCTTGCCTGCATGTCAACGCCGCTCATCAGCTATCCTTTTTACCATACAATTTGTCAATAATGAAAATATATCCTATTAAATTCCAAAAGTCTATTTAATCGGGGCCCCCTTATCATATGTACTTCTGACAATCATATTTTTTTTGAAGTCGAACAGAAATTTTTCGTGACGATGACGAATTAATTCCACTGTAGGGTTAACGTGTTATCTTTGTTCAGTTTTGCGCCAGTTTTAAACGCTTTACCCTCTCTGTTCAACATATTCCTTAACCATAGCGCATCGGCTTTGGATCCTCTATTCACTTTGAAGTGTTTAATCCGGGTCGGCGTCATTTGCAATTGGACGATTTTTCCCGTTGAAGGTTCTACACTTACAAAATACATCAGCGATAGTTCACTTCTGAAATGCTCATAGCCGCCGATCCCTTCATAGTCATTCAGAAAATCCCCGCTTCCGTAGATAATCAATTTGCCTTTATAAACTTCTATTCCCTTGACATGGTGTGAGGAATGTCCGTGAATTATGTCAACGCCCGCCTCATCAACCAGTTTATGCGCAAATTTTACTTGTGCAGGAGCGATCTGATATCCCCAGTTCCCTCCCCAATGAATCGAAACAACGACGATATCTCCCTGTTGTTGCAATTCTTTCGCTTTTTCTTTGATAGAATTCACCGCTTTATCGGACAAATCCTTCAGTAAATTTACTCCAGGTTTTTTATCCGAAGCCGCCCAACTAGAAGGGATCCCACTTGTTGTGGTCCCATAGGAAAACACAAGGACTCGGCCATTCCCTTTTATTTCCATAATCGCAGGCATTGCGGCCTCTGTAAGGGTTCTCCCTGCTCCATTATTTCTCACATCGGCTTTTTTCAATGTTTCCAGGGTTTCCATAAGCCCTGAATATCCCCAATCAAGAACATGGTTATTTGCGAGAGAACAATAATCTATTTTAGCAGTTGTCAAAACGGCAATATTTTCCGGGTTCATTCGGTAGTTGACACCCTTATTCAGCCAATAATCGTCGCTTTTGGTTACGCTTGTCTCTAAATTAATCACTCTTAAATCAGGCGATACCCGCTTAAACTCATCAAGCGCATATCCCCAAACGTATGCATAACTGACAGGGTAAGGAATGGGGCCATTCTTCCGCACTGCAATTTCTACGTATCCTTTGGCGCTTTTCATATATTGCTCGTATATGACAGGATTGCTCGGATGGGGTAACGCCTGATCAATGCCTCTGCCCAACATGACGTCCCCACTCAGGAATATAGTTATCGGTTTGCAAAAAACCATTTCCGCGAATGTCCCAAAAACAAGAATACCAGTAAAACTGTAAAGAAGTAGATTCCTTTGCACTTTAATATCTCTGTTGACTTATTAATATGCTTCTATCTAAACAAAACCCCGCCTCTTTGGTTTAAGAAACGGGGTTTTGCTATACAACCCATGGCACCCTCTGTTTAAGGTTGGCCGGATCTATAAAATTGTCATAGTCGAGAAATTTTTTGAAAGATTAAATCTTTATAATCATAAGAAGCGGAAGACACAAATATTTTTATAGTGAGACGCCCACGTTGTTTTGTTCAAAAACTGAACGATCTAATTAACACTGCCAGACATTTTTAAAAATAAACACTCGAATTTCCATATAGATAAAGGACCGAAATGATGTTATGAGTGTGTTGATGTTATTATCCTTTCTATATTTTGTGAATCCACAAAGTTGATAGGTCATTTTAAATTTTATTCCTTATTGGACAAAATTTGACAATTATATGGCGATGCGGAACACTGCTTTGAAATATGGTTCCTAGCCATGGATATCATCGGTAAGCGATTTGCAGATGGTGAGATCTATGTGCCGTAAATGCGCAGAGTTGTTGAGGCTCTGGAAGTTGAAGGATTGAGGGATAATGTCAAAGTAATTGTTGGCGGTGCAACGATAGATAAGAAATTTGCCGGCAAAACAGGTGCAGACGGTTATGCCAAAGATGCGGCAGAGGCGGTTCAATTGGCCCGAGAACTCGTATCCGTTGGATGACAGCCTGTTCGAACCAAAAAACTCCGATCATTTTCCCACGGGCAACTTGGAATACAAATTGCGAAGCGATATTACAAATTATCGGAAAATAAAAAGGAGCGTTTATGGAACTTCGAAAAGTCGTGAGCGGGAGACGCAGTATCCGGCGTTTTATCCAAAAAATTGTACCCGGTGAAATCATTAAAGGTTTAATTGCCGACGCACTGTGGTCTCCCTCCTGGGGCAATACCCAGCCTTGGGAGATCGTAATCGTTACAGGCGAAGCGTTGGAACGTTTTAAAAAGAAAAACAGAGATGCGATGCTTTCCCACAAGCCCCCAAAAGCTGAAATTCCAATGCCTCAAACCTGGCCGTCATCTTTTGAAAAAAGATATAAAGATTTAGGGAAAAGCGTCCTGGGTTCTCTGTCCATCGACCGAAAAGATAAAAAAAAGAGATTCGAGCATTTTGCCCACATGTTTTCTCTTTTTGATGCGCCCGTCATGATTTTGATAACAATCGATAAAAAACTCTCGCTGGAGTATGCTATGCTCGATGTTGGGATTTTTCTCCAGACCTTTTGCTTACTCGCCCATGACAGGGGACTGGGAACCTGTATAATGGCTGCCACCGTGATGTATCCCGAAATGGCTCACGAAATATTCTCCATTCCCGAAACCAAGGCTTTAATAATAGGGGCCGCTATCGGATGGCCGGCGCTCAACGAACCGGTCAATTGCTTCAAAAGAGAGAGAGGATCTGCTGAAGAATTTACGCGGTGGATAAAATAAAAAAAGGATCATCCGGTTTAAGCGTACTATTTATTGAAAAATGTGGACATACATGCCTTTTAAGCCATACCATGCCGCCCATAGCTCCACGGTCGATTTAATTAGCACTCAAGTTTCGTACCCGGTATTTTGAGAGAAGCCGCATCAGGCAAAGGGTAACCAGATGCGGCACCGTACCCCATTGGGGTGCGAAACTTGAGGTGGAAATATGAAGACCGTAACGGTATTTATTTTGTCATTTTGATAACCAAAAACCCCGCGGTCCTTCTCCAGATGAACAGATTGATTGCATCCCCTTTTTTGATATTTCCAATGGCGCTGCTGAATTCTTCTTCTGTACTGACAAGCTGGTGATTGATCTCCTTTATTATATCGCCCATTAAAACGCCGGCCTCAGCGCCCTTGCTTTTCGCCTCGATGCCAAGCACCAGGATGCCTTCGGCTTCTTTTAACCCAAATCTCTGTACCATTTCCGGAGTTATTTTGGATACACGAATACCCAGTTCACTTTTCTGTTCTTTTCGGTTCCCTTTGGCGAAAATCTTTTTATCGTCTCTTTTAGCAATCACAACTTCAAACGTCTTGGGTTTTCCTCCCCGGAGCACCTTTATTTCAGCAGTCGATCCAACGGGAATTTCGGCTATTTTCCTGGTTAGATCCCGGCTGTTCTCAATCGTCATCCTGTTTAGTTCAATAATGATGTCCTTTGATCTGATGCCGGCTTTATATGCGGGATCATCCGGAAAAGTCTTAACCACAAGTGCGCCTTTCCGGTCCTTAATTCCATAGTATTCGGCCATCTCATCACTGAGCGGCTGAATCTCAACACCGAGCCAGCCCCGGCTGACTTCCCCGCTTTCTTTGAGCTGTTCAATAATCTGTTTTGCCATGTTTATCGGAACGGCAAACCCAATTCCCTGGCCGCTGGCAATAATCGCCGTATTGATCCCCACCACTTTGCCTGCCATGTCAATAAGCGGGCCGCCGCTGTTTCCGGGGTTAATGGAAGCATCTGTCTGTATAAAATCGTCATAGGGTCCGGAACCGATAACACGACCTTTTGCGCTGACAATACCGGCCGTTACCGTATGCTCCAGTCCAAAAGGACTACCGATGGCCACCACCCACTCACCGACTTTCAATATATTTGAATCGCCCAACTCAATCACCGGAAGACTGTTGGGTGATTCGATCTTGATTAAAGCAAGATCGGTGTTCGGGTCACGTCCTACAATCTCTGCATCGAACTCTTTACCATCTTTCAATTTTACCTTAATTTTATCTGCATTTTCGATCACGTGATTGTTGGTTACGATAAAACCTTTCTTATTAATAACAAACCCGGATCCGAGACTTCGCTGCCGGAACTCCCGCTGGTCTTTCTCCCCGAAAAATTTATCAAAAAAATCGTGAAACGGATCATCCTTTCCATGGGGGCCTGGACGAAACTGACGGAAGACGCGTCCGCCCCCTTTAATGGTTTTGACCGTCCGAATATTGACAACAGCGGAACTCACCCGGGCGGCAAGGTCACTGAAACTATCCGGTGCAATAAGGCTGGTCTCTGTTTTTGCTTCAACATTCGGAAGTAACATAAAATTTGTCACTGCAAAAAAGCCGGCGAATATCAGTACCAAAAACCGATCGAATTTTAATACTGGCTTTTTTCTCGCATTTCTTTTCGTATCCATTTTAATATCTCCATTTATAAAATCCAACATTGCAAAATATAAGGCGAATTCAAATCTACAAATGTTTTAATAATTTCCTGTTTGACAACATGCCATATCAAGCTTACCTGTTAAACATTAAAGATAAGCATTTTTTTGGAGGGGCGCATGAAAATTTTATTTTCAGCACTCGGAATCAAAAAGTATCTGATTTTTCTTTTTGTTTTGTTTCCCTGGAATCACGTTTTGGCACAATTTTACAACAGACAAAATTAACCGATCATTTTATCACCCCGGGTTAAGCAGCGGGATAGTTAATTTCTTCGAGCGTACCTTGAATTTTTTTCTGGGTCGTCGGAATCTCCCATTCCACAGTAATCTGTTTTATTTCCGGATCACCTTCCACGGCTTTCACACCCTCCAATGCGCTCAGTTCGTTTTTAATCGTCATGACACAATGGCCACAAGATATGTTGGGTATCGAAAACTTCTGTTTTTCCATCGCAAGAAACCTCTCTTTTTTGATTGTTTATTAGACATTAAGTTTTTTTTTCTTGTTTCGGTATATTTTTTATCTCCTTTTCTTTTAATTGTTTCCATGTTTTCGTGGTTTGCATTCATGGTAAAGCAATTCGTGTGCCAATTCTTGGATATAGAGACTTTTCTGTATCATAACATGCTGAATAAACAAGATTATTTTTTTAAATAGTAAAATAGACCGGTTTTCTCACCGACCCCAAACCGCAACGGTAGTGGATCAAAAGTATCCATTCTAGGGTAACAAAATGATTTTGGCTGGATAAAAAATAACCACTAGATTGTCAGGCCCAGCGCCCTAGACGCATCCCCGTCCCTGATGTGGAATTGATCAAATGGTGCAATGTCATCGCTGGTGTTGTAAAAACGATAGTAAAGTCCGGTTAAACGCTTCTGATTGTTCCACATTGGAAAGATGTGCTGCAGATGGAAGCACCACCAGCCGGGAGGCCGGAATGCGACGGTGCATTGCCTTGGCGGCAGCGACCGGCGTACCCGGATCGTCTTCGCCAACCATGATCAGGGTAGGGGTTTTTATTGCTGAAAGCCGTTTCAGGTAATCAAGCATCCTTATGGCTTCGCTGCATCCGATATAACCTGCCACCGGGGTGTTGATGAACTGTTTGTGAATCACTGCCGCTTCAGGAGGATTTTGGTTGAGATATGCCGGGGTGAACCAGCGCGCCATGGTTCCATCGACCTGATCCTGCATCCCTTTTTTGCTGACCGCATCAATTCGTTCCTGCCAAATCGGTTGAGCCTCCCGGGGTATAGTGGCGGCGGTATCACACAGGACAAGACTCTGAAGGCGAGCGGCATGATCAAGCGCAAGGCACTGGCCGATCATTCCACCCATTGACAGTCCAACCCAGTGCACCTTGTCGATATCTAAAACGCCCAACAGTTCAATGGCATCCTCTCCCAATTTTTGAAGGGTGTAGGCCCCTGCCGGCGCTTCGCTTTTGCCATGGCCACGAGTGTCGTAACGGAGCACCTGATAATCCTGTTCCAAGCCTGCCATTTGGGGGTCCCACATAACAAGGCCGGACCCCAAAGAATGGCTCAGCGCCACCACCGGCGCACCTTTTTTACCGGTTAATTCGAAATTCATTTGAATCCCATTGGCTTGAATCTGCATGATGTTTGCTCCCTCTTGAATGATTAACCGATTCAAAAGGCACATTAGGTGCGCCCTTTTTATTTGTCAAGATGAACCAGGCAATAGAACAATGACCCTGCTTCCTCTTTTATGATGAAAAATATTTCCTTGACAACGTTGAAATTCATCGAATAAAATAGTTTAATCAACATACGCGTATACGCGTCACTATCAGCAGCTTTATTGCTGGAAATTCCCACAGATCGCTTATCTCCACAGACAAGTGATCTTCTTCCCGTCCTTTTGTTGGTTTGATTTTTGGAACAAAGACAGTTCAGAGAACAAGTGCTTTTGACTGTTATGATGAAAAAATAGATATTGATCAAGATTATCTCAATTTTCCAAAAAATACCCAAATAAAATCCCAAGAATATCTCCGTCACCCTGTAGCCTCTTCTGATCCTGAGTGGATCCTTTCAGAGAATTGGTGATAGAGGAAAACATAAAAAAAAGCGTTGTTCCAAAGTTAAGGACTTTTTAAAATTTAAAGCTATCGGTTGCTTTTAAAATCATTGTTTTTTCTAGTCGTAAATTTTTAAATAATAAAGGAAAGTTGAAAATATGAGCAACCTCCCAATGACATTCCCCCATATTCTTATAGATAACGCCAAAAAATTCCCGCCGAGCAAAGCAGCAATACGTGAAAAGGATTATGGCATATGGAAGTCCTATTCATGGCAGGATTATTTGGATCAGGTTAGGGATTTTGCCCTCGGATTGGCCGCATTAGGCTTCAAGAAGGATGATAAAATGGCCATAATCGGGGATAACAGACCCCGGCTTTATTGGGGCATGGCCGCCTGTCAGTGGTTAGGTGGAGTGCCCGTATCCCTTTACCAGGATGCGATACATACGCCCCAAAAAGAGGATGGATATCCTGACCGTGATAAATCGTCACTTCTTCTTTATATAGATCTAAAAGCTGGTTCTGGGTCGCAGTGACATACGATATTTTGCGCCCGCCGGTCATTTTTTCATAATGTTCATCCCAGAAAGCGTTCCAGCCCAACACTGCCAACTTATCATAATCATCTCTGCTAATCAGTTCCCTTTCGTCGATTTGATTGAGGGCATCCTCCGGAAGCTGTCTTCCCGGAATCAGCACCCTTATCGGTGTGGAACAAAATCTCCCCCCGATCATCGGCCAAAAGAGATTGGGTTTGTACAGCCTGTCGAATCCGCCCAGATCGTTAAACGTATCGAGCATCGCCTTGAAACCCATATCCGGGTCGCGCCATGCAGTCCCTTGAGTAATGCCCTGGCTGCAAACGGCAAAGGCCGTCATCAGAGGCATGACCGGAACCCGGTCCGGCTTTTCCAGAGAAACTGCAGCGGCAAATCGCTCTTGCCTGGACATGGTCTCCTGAATCATTTTACCCCGCATAGGTGAAACGCGCTCGTCTTAGCGGATTCCAGATCCGACAGTCGAGAAATCATGATTTTTTGGGCTTGGGGTGAACCGGCCCCATGTATCGATTCCGTTAAATAAGAGACCGCACCCGTACCCAGGGTGATATTTTCAATCAGACGGAGGAGGCGAATTCGTTTTTCGCTCTCTACCCCGCTTTTCCCGACCAGGTATTTCCTCACGTAAGGTCCTATTTTCGGATTTTCCTGATCTTTGAGGGAGGGCATGGTCGCCAGAAGACCCCCGGCAATATCCTGGGCCAGCCGGGATATTTCAAATGGAAATCGGGTAACATTGAGTTTACATACGTTGGCCATGAGCCGATCCACCTCATAAGCCCCGCTGGCCGTCCGGCTGCCTTTGCCGGCACTTGCCAATGCCCCTGCATGAAGCGTTTCATTGAGATGGATCATCTCCGAGATCTTGTCTTTGACATGGGAGGACTTATCGGTTCCATGGGCTTCGGCAATGGCTGCCGTCGCCCCGATGAGGACATCGCCGACGCCTACCTTGCATCCGCCGTAGCTGGCTCTGTGGTGCGACGCAAAAAGTTCCACCAGCTGGCCGGCAAAGGAATATTCCCTGTTCATGAATATTCTTTCCTTTGGAACAAACACATCATCAAATACCACCATGGCCTCACAACCGCCGTAGAAGAAATTGCCCACATCCGGTCCGCCGTCTTCGAGGCGCCTCCGATCGGAGGGCTGTCGACCGTATATAAATGTCACCCCCTTGGTATCGGCGGGGATCGCAAAAGCCACGGCATAATCCCTGTCTTCTTCTTTGAGGGCTCTCGTGGGTACCACAACCAATTCATGGGAGTTTACCGAACCTGTGATATGAAGCTTTGCGCCCCTCACCACTATACCCGCTTCTTTCTCCTCCACGATGTGAACGTATTGGTCCTTGTCCGCCTGCTTGGAAGGGGAGAGGCTTCGATCTCCTTTTGGATCGGTCATGCAAGCGGCGGTAACAAGATCGTTTGTCTGTATATATCTTAGAAAATCAATAAAGCGCCCGTGATACCGGGTGCCGGATGCCTGATCCATATCGTATGTAATTGCATATACCGTGTTCAGGCAATCCAGTCCTGCACAGCGCTGGAAACAGCACGCGGTCTTTTTTCCCATTTCTCTCAACATGAGGATCTTCTTGATCAGGTCATTTATGTTTTGCTGGATATGGGTAAACCGGTTAATGGTTTCACCGGTGAGGTTCGATTTGGTTGTAAATAATGATTTGGTCTTCTCCTGTTGTGCCAGGTAGTACGTTTCGGCCATCGCCATGGCAGGGGGCGCTGATATCGGATGATCCGGTACATTTTGAACCGCCTCGCCATTGATAAAAACCGAATGATCAAATTCTCTCAAACCCGAAAGATACCGCTCCTTTGTCATTAATCCCATAGTCTTCCTCTACGATGTTTTATTCAAGTTACTACTTATTACTCAAGCGAGGTAAAATCCTACATGATCTCTTCGAGCTCATCCTTTGAAACCTTGTGGGTTTTATCGAACTCTTCCCAGAATTTTTTATCTTTATTTTTCCAGCCTTGCCCGAATCTTTTATCAAAAAAAGACCCCAGCCGGGCAAACCAGTTGCCTGATTTCTCTATTCCTTTTTCCTGGGCAATAAATATCTCTTTGAGATAGATATCTATCTCAACCATCCGATCTTTTGGAATATAGGACTTTGCTCCCAATTTAATCGACCCCACCAGATTGTCGGGGTCCAGACCCTGCGCGGTTAACATCAATGCCGGAATTTTTTTCTCTGTTGCAATCTTCAACAGATCAAATCCCCTAATCCCCATGATATCCAGGATGGTCGCGTGGTAGTCTTCACGTTTAAGAAGTTCTCCAGCCGCTTCAAAAGTGGTTGCAGTTTCGACATCACATTCCTCGAGGATTTCTTTTAAAGTTTCCAGAATGTCAGGTTCGTCATCCACCACTAGAATCTTTTTCCCTTTTAAAATATCATCGTTGGCCGTGATTGCCGCTTCTCCTTATTTCTGAAATAATGGTTATCCTTCGTTCCTCGGTTGGTTTATGATTATTTGAGGAAAAACAATACTCAACACTTTATATGGCGATACTGATATAGTCAAGGCTGGAGCCTCATTTGAAAATTTGGATATCATCGGGTGAGTCTGCCGTCTTGACAATCCCCCCCCCTTCGATTAATTTTTTCCAACAGGTCGATAATTCGCTCTTCCATCCGGTTTGTCAGCGATCCCACAAAATGTGACCCGCCTAAGGGCTCGATGGTATGGGGCACACGTGTTTCCAATTGCAAAATCTGGTTGGTTCTCAGGGCTGTAAAGGCTGAAAGTTCTGTCGGGGTGCAAAGTGTCTCGTCATAACCGTCGATATGGATAGACTGTGCCCCACCCAATACTGCTGATAGTCCATGATAAGCTGTCCGGGCAATGTTGTTGAGGGGTTGTTGGGCGGTTAGGACGGCCCCCGCTGTCTGAACATGAAACCGGAAGGCTGTTGAGCGGAGATTTTTGGCTGTACACTGCTCCTTCATTACCCGATACCATATTCGTCTGACAGCCCGATATTTGGCAATCTCTTCAAAGAAATCGCTGCGGCCGGATAAGAAAAAACTGAGGCGAGAGACATATTTCGAACCGCTTCACCCAAAAACTTCGCCATGATTTACGTTCTTTTCGCTTCAACGGGCGCTTTGCGTTAAAGCACGCAATTGCTCTCTTGCGGTTCATATTCTGGCACCAGTCCTTTTAACTGTTTCCTGACACACCATACTAGTGTATGGATAAAAGATGGGTTCTAAGATTCACTTTTTTATTTCCAATACCGATTTTATCCCGAAGATTTTTTCGGTGGGTTTCAATCGTTCGACTGGATATGCCCATTAGATCCGCAATTTCTTTACTGGTTTTCCCTTGTTTAATCATATTGGCAATCTGTAGTTCTTTGGGTGTAAGGCGTAAAAATGTCGAAGTCATCCGGCGTGAAAATGGAGAAATGATGTCTTTGAGATTTGATTCCAAGATTTCAAACAAGACCTTTTGCCTGCCCTTTAGACCACTGTTTTTGAATTTTTTCAGATAAGGCTCGATCAATTCTTTGACATTATACAACACCCTCTCTTCCAATTCAATTTTATCTTCATCCCGGGTTTTTAACAAAACTTTTAATGCGGTGTTCATTTCATTGAGATTTTCGGTTTTGATCTCAAGTTCATTTTCCCTTTTTCTCAGCTTCTGTTCGGTTTGCTTCAGCTTGGTGATGTTGGTAACCACTGCAAACCCACCTTTGGATCGATTTTTCTCATCGAAAAATGCCTGCGGCGAAACGATCGTGTAAATCTTCCGCCCGTTTTTACACTTCCACTTCATCTCGTGGGATTTTTGGTCCTCTTTTTTTTGTCTCCCACGATGTTTTTTGGCAATGCGCAGATCGGTGTCCTCGTTAAAGTCGGTTGCCTTCCGACCGGTCATTTCATCTTTCGAATATCCGAGCATTTCAGCCATTTTATTGTTTATATAGGTTATGGCGTCATTTTTATCCTGAACCAGCAGCCCTTCATTCATTGTCTCAATCAATACCCGGTGCTTTTCCTCACTCTTCCGCAGGGCCTGCTCCCCTTTCTTACGTTCGGTGATGTCCCGAACAATAGCTAAAATCAAACCTTCTATGGCCAAAAAGACCGTTTTGATCTCCACCGGGATGCGTGTACCGTCCTTATGGATGTTCAACCCATCAAAAGGTAAACCCTGATATTTTTCGATTGTATGACTGAACACCTCTCCCTTCTTTCTGCGGAGTTCCTGTGTCAGGAAGTCGGTGACTTTCATATTCACAAGCTCGTCACGGGTGTAGCCTGTCAGTTTGCGCGCATTTGGATTTACATCAATGATTCTGTCTTTCATATCACTAAGAATTATGGCGTCAGGGTCCTGCTCAAACAATATTCGATAGCGCTCTTCGCTTTTTCGCATCGCCTCCTCTGCCCGGATGCGGGCGATTGAGATTCCTAGCTGGGCAGCTATCGATTCCAGCGCATGGCGGGAGAAAACAGGGACGCTGTTTTTATCATGTGAAGCGAGATTCAAACAGCCGATGATCCGATTCTCATGACGCATCGGAATGACGGCAAATGCCCGCAACCCCTCTGACTGTTTTGTGGTTTTTTTTGGCAAATTCAGTTCGTCATATCGGGAGTAGATCGGTTTGCCGGTCAGGACCATCTTTGTCAGCGGCGATGCGGAACTATAGTGTGAGACGGACTTGACAAAATCGGGTGAGAGCCCCATATGAACAGCGAGATCAAGCGTCGGGGATATTGCATCAACGAGATAAATCCAGCCGCTATCCATTCCGGAGATTTGCAGCGCGGTGGTCAGACATATCTCTAATCTTTTTTTCAGATCGGACATGGCGCTCAGGGTCATCGCGAGGTAATTTTGAGCCCGCAGCAGAATCTCGGCCCGCTCACGGTTCTTAATCTCATTCCGCAATTTCTGGTTGGCCTTCTCAAGCTCCTCCTGGGCTTGTCGGTGCTCACTGATGTCCGTTGATACACCGCAAATCACCTTTCGATTGTTCAACCTAAACGAACCGACCGATGCCTCGATAGGGATTACGGTCCCGTCCTTTTTCTTTTGATAGCGAAGCGGGATTCTTTTCACCTCACCGGAAAGGACCCGTGGGAAGGTCTCCTTTGATTTTTCGGGTTCGGCCGTAATATCCCAATACGTTAAATCTAAAAACTCTTCCTTGCTGTAACCATACAAATTTAAAGCGGCTTTGTTGCCATCTAATAATTTTTTGGTCTCTGCGTCGTAAAGCATGATTCCAGCCGGCACGGTGTTGAACATCTGCATATACTTCTCTTCACTCTCCCTCAGCGCTTGCCTCACCCGTTGCTCCCTTTCATCTTTTTCTTTCTTTATTTTATTCTCAAGTCTCTTCCGGTCGGTAATATCAAAGGCGGAAGAGAGCAAAGCGGGTTTTCCCATGTAACTGAATTTGACCACACTCAAATCAAGCCATCTGACTTGTCGGTTCTTTGTCAGGATTTTAAGTTCGTACCGGGAAGGAACTTTTTCCCCCCGCAAACTGGCCAAACCTTGCTCTCTAACCATTTCAAGCATATCCGGGTGCACCATCTTTGAGTATTTCACCTTTAAAATTTCCTCTCTGCTGTAACCCGATATTTTCTCCCATGATGAGTTGGCAAAAAGAACTTTATCCCCCCTCGTAATGGTGATGAAGGCTAGGGTGGATTCCGCCAGTAACCGGAATTTGGTTTTGCTTTCCTTCAACTCCTTCTCTGCCGATCCACTTTTAAAAGAATCTTTCAGCACCTTTCTGGTCCGCTTCTTCAATTCCCCACGGGTTGGTTTTCTGATCATGAAAATTCCTCCGATTTGCCTGAAAAACCAGCTGTTTTTTCAGGCAAGTTTTACAAAATAATTTAGTATGAAACCTTAAAATATATAAAAATATAACATGCAATATCAAGGATAATTTTTCATATAAATGTTGCATCCCACCGGGGCACATGGCTATTTTTTGAGCGTATTTGGATACCATGCTTGTCAATTTGAGAAATATATGCAACAAATCTCTAAACACTCAATTCAAAATGTAAGATATTGATGAGGATGAAGAGGTGAGGTGAAATCACGTCATTATCGCTGTTTAACCTAAAAGACAAAGTGGCCATGATCACCGGAAGCACTCGAGGATTAGGTGAAGTGGCGGCCATCGCTTTGGCCAAGGCCGGGGCAAATGTGGCGGTGTGCGGGCGCAGCAGGACCGATCTGCAACGGGTATCCGCCACTATTAAAGATTTAGACAGGGACTCTGATGGATTCTTCCTTGACGTCGCTTCAAAAGAAAGTGTCCATCAAGGTGTAAAACAGATTCTTAAACACTTTGATAAAATCGATATCCTGGTCAACAATGCGGGCGTTAATCACCGGGAGCCGGTGATGGACTATCCTGAAGCGGCTTGGGATTTGGTTATCAACACGAATCTTAAAGGCTATTTTTTAGTGGCCTAGGCCGTGGGGCCCCAGATGCTCGAGCGCGGCTACGGCAAGGTGATTAATATGAGCTCCGTTCTGGGAACGGTCGCCCTGCCCAACCAGATTGCCTACGCATCCTCCAAAGGAGGGGTAGACCAGATGACAAAGGTTATGGCACTGGAATGGGCCAAACAGGGGATACGCGTCAATGCCATCGGCCCAACCTATTTTGAGACCGAACTGGTAGCTCAACTTCGCAACGACCCGGAACGATATAATTTTATTAATGAACGGACTCCTGCAGGGCGTTGGGGATATCCGGTTGAACTGGAAGGGATCATCATCTTTTTGGTGGCCCCGGCCTCTGATTTTATTACCGGCCAGACCATATATATCGACGGCGGCTGGGCAGCCTGGTGATCGGAGACAAAGCGATGGTACATGGTTTATGTGATACCGATTTTTATAAACTTACCATGATGCAGGTTGTGCTGCATCAGTACGCAAGCGCCTGGGTACGCTATGCGTTCAAGTGGAGAAACTGGGGTGAGATGCATCTGAACTGTTCCTTGGAAGATTTCAGAAGCCTAATCGATGAAAAGATGGACGAACTCTGTGAATTTCGCTTTCAAGAGGATGAAATAAAATATTTGGCCAGCATTCCATTTTTTAAACCCGATTTCATCGAATATCTAAGGCTGTTTCAACTGAACCGAAGCTATATTCGAACCTACATTGAAAATGGGGGGTTAAAAATCAACATCGAAGGGCCTTGGTTAAATACCATTTTGTTTGAGACGTTGGTACTGGCCATCATCGGTGAACTTTACACCGAATTGAGCGGTATTGATCAAGATAATTGGGAAAAGGAGGGAAGAAAGCGCTTACAAGATAAAGTAAACTACATAGAAGAGGTCATTCAGCCTGGCCAAATGTTCAAGTTTGCGGATTTTGGAACCCGACGAAGAGCCACTTATTCGTGGCAGGAAGAGGTTTTAAAATATTTTGTCTCACGCTGCCCGGATAAGTTGGTTGGAACCAGCAATACCCATTTTGCTAAAAAATTGAACATCAGACCGATCGGAACCATGGCCCATGAATTTTTCCAAGCACATCAACAACTGGGGCCCCGATTGATCGACAGCCAAAAGGTGGCACTGCAGTCCTGGGCAGATGAGTACCGTGGCGAGCTCGGTATAGCGTTATCCGATACGTTGGGCTTTGATAAGTTTCTCATAGATTTTGACCGTTTTTTTTCATTGTTATTTGACGGTTGTCGTCAAGACTCGGGCGATCCGATCCGGTGGGCGGAAAAACTGATTGCCCATTATGATAAGATGAGGATCGACTCGAGATTTAAGACAGCCATCTTCAGCGACGGTCTGACCTTTGAAAAAGCTGTTGACCTGTTTAACCGGTTCAACAGCCGAATCAAAACATCATTTGGTATCGGTACCTACTTGACCAATGATTGCGGATTTGTCGCCCCGCAAATCGTCATAAAAATGATTGAGTTTAACCACAACCCGGTTGCAAAGGTAAGCGATAGCGCAGACAAAGGGATGTGTGAAGACACTGAGTTCTTGGAATATCTAAATAAGGTCATCCGGGAGGACACCAAGATTTAAAGAAGATTTTGAAGTGGTTTTTAATATTCGGTTCTTGCTGCTATTGTCGGGATCCGGATCAGAATTTAACGGGATCGGATTGGCGATACATTTTTTGTTGTGTAATGTGATCGCTCTTCACACGAGATTCAGGGAGTTTTGGTTCGAGTGGCGCGTGGGGAAGGTTTTTAAAAATGCAAATGACCTCAGAGTTTACAATAGCGGATAGGCTCCTTCACCGTAATTGGGACTGGAGCAAGAAATCCGGATTTGGCTTAAAGGCTGTTTGCAGAGATCTGAAGGTGAATCGAAAACAGAGCAGACACTGGTGGATATTGAAAAAGAAGGTGAAGATCGATCCGGCCCGTTTATTTTAGATTTCGATCAGAATCTTATCGGATTTCGCACAGGATTTCTGATCTGGCTTGAGAGGTGCGGACTCCCGATACCCGAAGGTCGGCGCCAAAAGGTCCTTTGGCCTGAAGCTGCATCGCCGCGTGGATTCGATTGCCTCGGGCGGGCCCTGGATTTTTATATTTTTTCCGCCTGGTAAGGGACCGCACTTGAACCCATATGGTTTGAAAAGGCGGTTTTAGAAATTCCGAACTCTCATATGGCAAATAGCCTCAAAGGGTGGGCCCTTTATCGAAATAAAGTTTATGCGTCCGCTCGAAAATCATTTGAGCGGGCCCTGTAAATGAATCCGGACGGTGTTGCAACCGTGGGCGGGATGATGTGGTGTGGCATTGTCGCCGGGGATGAACAATAGGCCTGCCATTGGTCAGTGGTTAAAGCCGAGCTTCTGATGATCAGTATCGACGGGGCACAGCAAAAGACGGCACGGCTCCTTGAAAAGTATCGACAGGTGTATGAATGCGTACCCGTGCCTATTGAGGAACCCAGCAGCTCCGAATGTCGGGACCCTCCAGAGGCGGACAAATCTACGCTGTGATTCGACACAAGCTATGTAGAATACTCTCGCTGTTTCGGTTCAATTCGAATTGCCATTTCCAATAAATTGATAACATCTTGATAAATATGGGGATTCTCAGACGCACTTGGGCCCGCAACATTTAATGTTTTAATTCGGTTCAGTTTGATCCAGTTAACAATAAAAACTACCTCTTGAAAAATGTTCGTTTTATTAAGATCTGAATGATGCCATGGTTTATTGCGTTTTATGGCCATCTCTTTGGTATAAGCAGAACCGCCGGTGAGTTTGCCATGGGAAACGATCAGGGTCCCATCTGAATCAATAACATTTTGTTCGGTACGCCTTGAGTAACTGGAAGTGGACATTTCTTTCAGCTGATATTTATCAGGAAGCCTTCCATCCTCGTTTATTCGGCCTTTGGGTATCGAGCCGCCATGGGGGATCCCCAGCCTAATGGCAGCATCCAAAGCAGCCTGGTCTGCACCGGTTTGACCCCCTGAAATGATTTTTTTAATCATGATAACGTATCATTACTCGGTCTGGACCCTGTTGTAATTGATGGAAACCGACTCATTGGTCATAGTAAACCTTATCAGACGGCTTTTTGTTATCGGATCATCATCACTGTGCAGAAAAATTTGATTGTCCAAACTCCAAACCGGTTCATTTTCTTAAATCCGTCCCAGAAGATTGAAATTGATTTTATCGATTTAAAAATTATGCCAAAATTTGCGTTCCGATTTATATCTCAATATTCTTTAAAAACCAAGTAGTTAGCATTAGCCTTAGAAAACCAGCTAAAGAACTGAATGAACAAAGTGACACTTTTTGCAAGATTGTGTAACAATTTTTGTAGCATTTTCCCACCCTTGTGTACAGTATCAATTGATGAAACAGGTGGAACAAAGGTCGGGGAAACGATGGAAAAGTTGACCAGATATGTTCAATAGGTTATTTAAGGTCAATATCAAAGGAATGGTGAAATCAAAATGTCAGCGCAATATCCAGAGTGCCCCTTAAATAATCACAAGATCTGTGGAGAGATTGCCAACCCAAAGATCTGCGCTATCGTCAGAGAGGATATGGTCTGTCTATTAGAACACCTAAAGGAAACCACTGAAACCATAGCGGTCAAAGTTATAAAGAAAACACGTAAAGATCTATTGCACAGTTAGAGGTAAACCATTTCCCCAAATGAAATTGTTAAAAATGATCTAGATGAGACGATCAGAAATGGGAAGGAAACCAGGACATGAACTTATCCGATGTCGTGAAATGGTGGTTGATACCCATAGTGGTGGGGACGGTATTTTATATTGTGTCCCCTAATTATCACTTGTCTAGGTTGGCCCCTAGGGCGTTGGGGTGAAATTCAAAAAAACATAAAATTGGAAGCAAGATTCCGCTATAAATAAAAAAATCTTTGAGTGATTAAAAAATTTATATTGACTGTGGAAGTTTGCTGTTTTAATATATGCACAAATGTTCAAGTATTCAAAGAGCCGGCGATGAATTTATCCAGAATCCGATTAATTGAAGAGGACGGTTGTGAAATCCGAATGATTCATTTTGACAGGGTTGAGCAAGCCCGTCGAGAAGTTATCGCAGACCATGAACTCGATCGGTTGTCGTTAACCTACAAGGTATTGGGAGACCCAAACCGTCTTAAAATTGTAATGGCACTTAAAAATGTTGAAATGTGTGTCTGCGATCTGGCTGCCTTTACCGGTTTGACCGACTCTGCCATTTCGCACCAACTGCGTCGTTTGAAGGATTTGGCGCTGGTTAAAAGCCGTCGTGATGGTCGGATTATTTATTATTCTTTGGATGATGAACATGTAAAACGCCTTTTAACCATTGGCCTGGAACACGCAAGGGAATAAATTCCCCATCTTTTTTTCTAATGCGATAATGGGGTGTTAAAATTGGATTTTATTGCTAGTGCATTGCATGCATCTTGGGAACTTTTTGTTGATTCCTCGGTATATATACTTTTTGGTTTGATCGTGGCCGGATTGTTGCGGGTATTTCTCAGCCCGGGCCTGGTGTCCAAACACCTCGGCCGGGGTCGATTCGTCTCGGTGTTCAAAGCCGCCGTTCTGGGCATTCCTATACCCTTGTGATCTTGCGGCGTATTGCCTGCAGCCGTGTCGCTGCGGAAACAGGGTGCCAACAACGGGTCTATAACCGCTTTTCTCATTTCCACTCCTGAATCAGGGGTTGATTCCATATCCATAACATATGCCTTGCTGGACCCAATCATGACGGTGGCGCGCCCATTTATCGCTTTCGTTACCGCCACAACAGCAGGAATTGTTGAAAATCTCTTCAACCCCGAAGCGATGAACAAAAAAGTCAGTCCGGATCTTTCATGTCCGGTGGATGCCTGCTGTGATGGCATCAACTGCTCTCCTGGAGAACATAAGCACCATCATACATTTTTTGAAAAACTTTTAGGGGGATTTCGATTTGCCTTTTCCGACCTATGGGGTGATCTGGCCGGTTGGTTTTTGGTCGGCCTTTTGTTGGCAGGATTGATTACCGTACTCATTCCAGATGACCTGTTCGGTAAATATTTGGGATCCGGTCTGCCGGCCATGCTTCTCATGCTGGCTGTTGGAATTCCATTGTATATCTGTGCCACGGCTTCCACACCGATCGCCGCCGCCCTGATTCTAAAAGGTATCAGCCCCGGCGCAGCACTGGTGTTTTTATTGGCCGGTCCGGCGACAAATATCGCCTCCCTGACTGTATTAACCGGAGTTCTGGGAAAGCGGGCAACCGCCATTTATCTCACCACCATCGCAGTGTCTTCTGTCTTTTTTGGATTGGTGGTGGACCAAGTTTATGGTTCCTTTGGTCTATCCCCCCAGGCAATGATCGGTCAGGCATCTGAAATCATACCGAAATGGGCCGGTCTTATTTGTACACTGATCATTGTTTTCGTGTCAATAATGTCGCTGTTCAGCACAATTCGAAAATACTTCAAACCGACCGTAGCGCATATTGATCAGTCCCAGATCGATGATCGGCTCGCACCTTTGTATCACCCAGAATCTGCCGGCTGTGGTCCTACCTGAGAATGCTCCTCCTAGGGATCGGTCGGATCTCAAAGCAAAACCGGTTCTCCATTTTCTGTACGCGGTTACAATCATCGAGTCAAAACCCGGTTAGATCTTATTTGTTATCGGTCATTAGGAACTTTTCATCGGAAGGAAAATGAGAACTCCGGTCGGTAGCCTTCTAAAATCATTTATTTTGTCGCCCGGTATTAATTTCTTTTTAGGAAAATAATACAATGTTTTGTTGTTGTTGTATCTCTTACCGGCGATTTTGATAGGTGGCCTTCGGCGCATTACAGTCACAGGTCGACGGTATCCAACTACCATTTTTGTGTTTTGGGGCAAATCATCCCAGTCGAAAATCTGTCGGCCATTTTTCATTTGACCATTTGGGAGAAAATAAAAAGTCGTCTTTTTTTTATAGGCCGATCCTGCAAAGATCCACGCGTTGAGACCTTCGGATATCGTCTTTATCGGTCCTTGGTTTTTTTTGTAATTTAGACTATTACTTTGATTAAGTAAAACCAGTGTATTTTTTGGAATCCGAATCCATCCAATTCGGTTTTTAATTTGATCGCCGGGAATTACTTTGCCGTTTGGAAGCTTATACAAAGTTGCCGATGAATCATAATCTTCACCGGCGATTGCCCATGCAGTGTTTTTTTCGGTTATGGCATTTGAATCTACAAGACCCGCAACATCAACCCGGTGATCATAAAATATCGCTTTAAGCTTTGGATCTGCCACCAGGCGACCCGCTTTTACATCGGGGTCAAAATTCCAAGCAGTAGATAAACCTGCCTTAGACCGCAAAAAGTTCTTGGCGCATTTTTTTCGCCCCCGGTGTGTCCTTTTAATCCATCTATTTCGCTTTCCATATGCAATCTGGCTGTGTGTAAGGACTGCGCGATCATTCAGATTATTACTTTTTTGTAGAATACCTATCAGGATTCTTAAAGAACTGTATTGCCGATTTGTTATGGATGTATAGTGATATCCCACCAATTCAATCCCGATAGACAATTTGCTGATATCGGTCTCTCCGTTCCACATACTCCTTCCAGCGTGGTCGGCAATGTATTGTTTACTCAAGATTCGATAAGTTCTTCCATTCCTCGCGATCACATAATGTGAATGACCGCCTTTTGTTCGGTAAGCCTTTCGTATCAGTTTCCCTCGAGAAATCACATTTAATGTGCTTTTGAGACCAGCCTCGGAAGTATGTACAATAATGTACTTTGTTTTCTTTCTACGAATTTTTTTGTATTTAGGATTAAGATAACTGCGTCTGTCGATGATAGATTGTTGAAAAATGACTCTTTCGGATTTTGAAAATTTGGCCTTTGCCGGGTCTGAAAAAAGGAAGGACAACAATGTGACCACCAGAATAGTTGATGACCACTTGAGGCTGGGGAAATAAATATTTCCAAAAGATTGCATTAGTCGTGTTTTCACAATATTGTTGTTCTCGTGATAAGATAAAGGGGATCATCGAAAGATGGAGGTGCCTTTGGTTTTTAATAGACCGCGAGCAAGATCGATCTGTCCCAGTTTTCGAAGATTTATACCACGTTTGGGCCCAGAACGCAACCTATCCTCTTTAAGTTCGAAGGCCTGGAGACGGCCTGTGCGGTATTGCAATCACGCGGCTCGGTGTCAAGCGTCATGTATTGATGTTATCATTTGACCGCTGTTTCAAATGTATGCTAAGCTGCGCTTAAAATACCGAAAATTATAGGAGGCAAACCGGATATGCAGGATAACATCCTAGAAACGGTGACTGACGACAACCATAACAGAAAGTATGTTCTTTTGGGCGCCATTGCCATTGCAATTTTGTTACTTTGGATCGGTTTTGTGATGGTGGTAAATTCAAAAAAGCCGGAGCCGATTGTGCTGCAAAAGATGGCTCAGACGATCAAGGGGATATATTTCACAAAGACAAATCAGGCGCTTATCAAACAAATACGCGAAAACTGGACACCAAACGACATTTTCTGGCCCACGGTCTTGCTTGATAATATGCCGAATTTTCAAATCGGTCAACTTGAAGTCGTCCGGTACAATGCCCGGGTTTTGAGAGATAACCTTTCACGGATGCGGACGACGGACAAGCTGGATCCCCATGCTGAAGAAGCATTTACCTCGCTTTCCAATGATCCGTACAAGTGGTGGTTTCCATCTGCTGAAAGCAAGTGGAAATTGGGTTATGAAAAACTGGATCTGTTCGCCCAGAATCTCATCACCGGAAAATCCAATTTTTATCCACGGGCCGACAATCTGATACAGCTTCTGGAACAATATGTTTCATTGATGGGCGGCGTTAACACCCGACTTATCAATGCGCCCCGTGATATTCGAAAAACCATTTCCATTGAAGCACAACTCAAAGGCGGAACAAGCGCAGGACGCGTTGTCGATGTCGATATCCCGTGGCGCAAAATCGATGATAATTTCTACTATGCTCAAGGGGTATCGTATGCCCTTTACGAATCATTTAAAGCGATGCGCATGGATTTTATGGACGTGCTGGTTGATAAGAACTCGCTTAATCTGACGGATAAAATTATGGAAGACCTCAGAAGGTGCAACTTTGAGCCTCTTATCGTTACAAATGGGTCTCCCGCAAGTATTCTTGCCAATCACTCTTTAAATCTGTCGGGCGTTTTCAACGATGCGAGGCAGAAAATAAACTCCCTGACCCTTGCGTTAAAGCAGGGATGACTTCTAAAGGACATATTTCCAATCTTAAAGGCTGCCGGTGTAAAATTTCCCTCATAAACTGGTCACTGGGCACTAAAATATGGGCATGCTGCTAAAAACCTATCTTCCGATCGTCATTTTAATACGGCCAATGCATCCACCTGCACGCGCGAAGGTCAAATGAATGTCCGGGGGGGATCCGTTTTAATTGCCGGGTACTGGCTGTGCCGGTCCATAGCTCCAACCTCCATCCGGTCGTAAGCATTTGGTTCCGTACGCCTCAACCGTCTGTCCTTCAATGACGATGGTGGTGGTGTATTCCCGGGTTTGTAGGCAGGAATCGTATCTCAGCAACGTACCGTTCTTTGCGGAAGAGGGTTCGCGATGTATGCTTCCGGCCGGCGGAATGTATACATATTCTTCCCGGTACGCTCGGTTCGGTGTGTATTCCCTGTAGATGTAAACAGGCTGGGGAGGTGGTGGTGTCGCAAGGAGCGCACCCAATGTAAAGCCGAGCATGGTGCCGATGAACAGATTACCACCCGAGTAGTAGTGATGGTTGCTATGATGGCGATGATGGCCATAATAGTGCTTGTAACCGTACCCGTATCCGCCGGCCAACGCCGACGAACCGACAAGCACAGTCGCCAATAGAAAGATGGTCATGATTGCCCATCTGGTTTTCATAAAAATAGCTCCCTTCATTTGTCTGTCCCTACTTTAAATCCGACGTTAGGGTTTAGGAGAGGACGACTTGCTTTAGTCCCACTTATTTTAGATCATATTTTTTTACAAAATGCAAACTGAATACATTCGGTTTTATATAGCGGCCATCCTTCCAACAAACCACAGGCTTTCCGTAAATGGATTTTTATGAAATCAGGGTTATACCCACCCAAGCGCATTTCAAATAATCATTAAATAGCTCGCTCAATTTGACACGCCTTGTCCAAATGAGCGCGGAAAAAATAAAATGAAAAAAATAAAAAAAGAAAAGCAACTAGAAAACTGCAAATAGGAAAAACCGTAATCCCGCTAAGAATAAAACCTACTGATGCAAAAAGAAAAAATAACCCTAGAACCACTTTTAAAAACCTTTCAAACGGACATGCATCTTTCATAATATCACTTCTTCGATAGCTGTTTTTTATATAATATATATGCCACAATGTGGTATATGTCAATATATTATAAATCCAAGTTTCACACCATGTATAGATAATTTTCTAACCGTGGAAGATTCGCTGAGGACATAGAATAAAGAGAAACCGGTCATGAAATTAAAGGCGTTTTTTCTAAAGAGGGGATCGGGTGGGGATCAGAAAGATTTTTTGACCAAAAAGAGTTATCGAATGAACGATAACTCCTTGATATTACTGGTGCCGAGGGACAGAATCGAACTGCCGACACGCGGATTTTCAGTCCGCTGCTCTACCGACTGAGCTACCTCGGCCGATCTATTGACGGGAAGAAATAATCAAAAATAGGTATTAGAGGCAGGCATTTTTGTCAACACAATTTTGCCCATATCTCCAAAAAGATATTGCAGCAAAGTACAGGCAACGAGGGAAGCGGTTTCAGCCCTCAGTGTGCGAGGGCCGAGGGAAGCGGTCAAAAAGCCAGCTCCTCTGGCAGCTTCAATTTCATCAGGGGTAAAACCGCCCTCCGGCCCCATCACGGCCAAGATTTTGCGACAGGGGCTGCTGTACGATGAAAGAGACCGATGAAGCGGCTTTGATTCGTTTTCCCAAAAAACAATCTTCAGATCATGATCCGGGGCCAGCCCAAAAATGTCTTTGAAAGACACGGTTTCTCCGATTTCAGTAAAACGACTACGGTTGGATTGTTTCAAAGTTTCTAGAACAATTTTTTTCCATCTTTCAGTCCTTTTAAAAAGATGTTTCGTATCCGGTTTTGGAACCGATCGTTTCGCAATAAAAGGTATCCATTTTGAGATGCCGAGTTCGGTGAGCTGTTTGACCAAAAGGTCCATTTTCCTTGCCTTTAAAAAAGCCTGTGCAAAGTCTATCTCAACCGGCGGATCGTCGATTGAATCGATCCGGTGAAGGATTGACACTTCGACACTGATGTTCGACAGGGTTATTATTTCAGCGTCATATTCACGGCCGCTCCCATCAAAAAGCCTGATGTTATCACCCTGCTTCAGGCGCAGTACATTTTTGATATGCCTGGCTTCTTCATCGGACAGGGCAGGTGTTGGATTTGAAATTTCCTTCGGGTGAATAAAAAAACGTCTCATAACTCAAAGTATACAAATTATTTTGGTTTTCTGTAAATCCTTTTTTGTAATCGTCTTTAAATGCAAATCGCTTGACACATGAATCACCTTCATATATTGTTTAATTGTTTTTATTGCTGATCTATTGAGGCAGCAAGTTTCAAGATCGGCAGAATTTGTTTGAAGCAAATGACGCACAGCATCTGTGATTTTGCTTGTTTCAATGATTATTTTCTAAACGGGGTGAATATGAAAGATAAGGATTGGGATCCTCAAATTTCCAAGAATGATGGATCCATCGAAGATGATGAGATCATTCAACTCATCGATGAGTTGGTAGAGGATGAAGATGAGGAGGTAATTGAACTATCGGATATTGCGGGTGTTTCAACTCAAAAGGATGAAACACCCGAAGGCGCAAGTGAACCTGCTGAAATTAATATACCCGATGAGAAATTGGAGAGAGCACTGGAGCGGGTGATTCAAAGGACGTTTTCGGAGAAAGCCGAGCAAATGCTCACTGAGGCTATTGAAAAAGCGGTTGTAAAGGAGATTAACAAACTCAAACGTATCCTTTTAGAAGATTCGAGCGGTGAAGAAAAAACCTAGGACGAACGATCCATGAGGATGTCCTGAAAGGTTAAAAAAGGTACCGCCAGATGATTGGGGATTATTTTTTATAATCCCCTTTTCAATTTAAGCAGAGACCAAAGGGTGAAGGTTTTCGATTTCAAAAGGAGTATGTGGATATGAAATCCGGTATACTTGACAAACAATATGAACCCCATGACGTTGAAAAACGGTGGTATCGATTCTGGGAGGAAAACCGGCTGTTTGAAGCCGGTGAAGAAAGTGCCGGCGGGGATTATTCGATTGTTATTCCTCCCCCCAATGTTACCGGTGTTCTTCATATGGGCCATGCACTCAACAATACCTTGCAGGATATTCTGTGCAGATACCGCAGGCTCAGGGGTGATAATGTTCTTTGGATGCCCGGGACCGATCACGCAGGAATTGCAACTCAGAATGTTGTGGAGAAACAATTAGCCGGCGAGGGATTGGATCGCCACCAGCTGGGGAGAGAAAAATTTATCGAAGCGGTGTGGAAATGGCGGAAGGAATATGGGAGCGCAATCATTCATCAACTCAAAAGCCTCGGCGCATCCTGTGACTGGAAGCGAGAACGCTTTACCATGGACGAAGGGCTCTCAACCGCTGTTCGTAAAGTTTTTGTGCAGCTCTACAATGAAAACCTTATCTATCGCAGCAACTACATCATCAATTGGTGTCATCGTTGCCACACGGCGCTTGCGGATCTAGAGGTCGAACATGAAATCCACGATGGTTATCTCTACCATATCCGATATCCCTTCGCTGATGGATCAGAGAGTGTTGTTGTTGCAACGACCCGACCTGAAACCATGCTGGGCGATACGGCAGTGGCCGTCCACCCGGAAGATGATCGGTATTGTGATATTGGATCTAAAACGCTGATTCTCCCCCTGGTAAACAGGGAGATTCCGATTATCAAAGACAAGTATGTCGATAAGTTATTTGGAACCGGAGCCCTGAAAGTGACACCTGCCCACGATACAAACGATTTTGAAATCGGTGTTCGCCACCAACTGCCGAGCATAAAAGTGATCGGGGATGACGGAAAGATGACATCTGAGGCCGGCCGATATGTTGGTCTTGATCGCTTCGCCTGCAGGGAAGCGGTGATCGAAGCACTAAAAAAAGAAGGGGTTCTTGAAAAAATCGAGCCTCACAAGCATAGCATCGGTCACTGTTACAGGTGCAAAACGTTGATTGAACCGAACCTGTCAAAACAATGGTTTGTCAAAACCAAGCCGCTGGCGGAAAAGGCCATCTCCGCAGTTAAAGAAGGGGATACCCGGATCGTCCCCGATATGTGGACAAAAACATATTTTGAGTGGATGGATAACATCAAAGACTGGTGCATTTCACGCCAGATATGGTGGGGGCATCAGATCCCGGCATGGACCTGTCAAAAATGTGAAGAGATGATCGTTGCCATGGATAGGCCCAAAACATGCTCCTCATGTGGCGGGGATGATCTTGTGCAGGAAACAGATGTTCTGGACACCTGGTTCAGCTCTGCCCTGTGGCCGTTCTCCACCATGGGATGGCCGGAGGAGACCCCGCTTTTGAAGGTGTTTTATCCCACGTCTGTCCTTGTGACCGGTTTTGACATCCTATTTTTCTGGGTGGCCCGCATGATGATGATGGGTCTCCATTTTATGAAAGAGGTTCCGTTTAAAGATGTTTATGTCCATGCACTGGTCCGGGATGAAAACGGCAAAAAAATGAGCAAATCCACCGGGAATGTTATCGACCCGATCACTGTTATTGAAAAATATGGAACAGATGCATTTCGCTTCACCCTGGCAGCTTTCGCAGCCCAGGGGCGGGATGTCAAGATGTCTGAAAAACGGGTCGACGGGTATCGTCATTTTGTGAACAAACTTTGGAATGCCGCCCGGTTTTCCCTGATGCACATCGACGAAGATGTTGAGCAACCGGATTTGGACCGTCTTTCATTATCCGATAAATGGATTTTATCCAGCCTGAGCCGTACGGCAAATACGGTTGCAAAGGCCCTCGATGCCTATCGGTTCAATGATGCCGCAGAAACGCTTTATCAATTTGTGTGGCACGAATTCTGCGACTGGTATTTGGAAATGATCAAACCCACTTTGTACGGCAATAGGGGCTCGGATATAAAAAAGTCAACCGTAAATGTCCTGTGGTATGTGCTCCGGGAAACTCTGATTATGCTTCATCCGTTTATTCCTTTCATCACAGAGGAGATATGGCATCAGATGCCCGGGACCGAAGGATCAGTGATGAAAGCCGCATTCCCAGTGGATGGCTCCGGGGACGTATCTATATTTTCCGATGATGGGGCTGAATCGGAAATGGAGGTGATAACAGAAATTATATCCGGGATAAGGAATATCCGGGGTGAGATGGGTCTGTCGCCAACCCTATCTTTCGATGTTACCGTCCAAACAAATGACGAGGCAAAAGCAAAAGTACTCCAACAGCATCAGGATATTATTCTCAACCTGGCCAAACTCAACGCCTTTTCTGTAAAGCGGCAGGTGAAAAGACCAAAAGGCGCTGCAACAGCCGTCATCGGTAGCGCCACCATCTTTGCATCCCTTGAAGGAATCATCGATTTTGCCAAAGAAGCTGCGCGATTTGAAAAAGAGATTGGGAAGCTGACCCATGAACTTGTCGTGCTTTCAAATAAGTTGAACAATGAGGATTTTCTGAAAAAGGCACCGGCCCACGTGGTTGAGCGGGTAAAAGAAAAGCACACGATCCTTGTTGAGAAGGACCAGAAGCTCCGGACGAACCTGAGCAGAATAAAGGAAGCTCAAGCATAACCCACCGGTCTAATCATTTGATGCGGTGCTGACCCCCTATCATGATACCGATTCGTGACACAGTCTCCTCAAAAAACTTTCCGGTCATCAACAATGTTATTATCGGTGTCAATGTAACCCTTTATTTGGTGGAGTTGATGCAGGGGGGCGGGCTCGGAGAGTTTATTTATATTTATGGTCTCGTTCCCGCTCGTTATTCCGTGCCCCAGTTGAGGTCTTATTTCTCTATTGGAGAACAGGTAATTCCGTTCATTTCCTTCATGTTTCTCCACGGGGGCTTATGGCATCTTTTGGGCAACATGTGGTCTCTTTATATTTTCGGGGACAACGTGGAAGACCACCTGGGGCACGTTCGCTACCTCTCGTTTTACCTTCTCTGTGGATTAACATCCGGCTCTTCTCATCTGATGTTTAATCTTCATTCCAATATACCGACGATAGGCGCTAGCGGTGCGATTGCAGGGGTGATGGGCGCATATTTCATTCTTCATCCCCGGGCAAAGATTTTAACCCTTATACCCCTTTTTTTTATCCCCTATTTTATTGAGATGCCGGCTTTTCTTTTTCTTGGGTTCTGGTTTGTCCTTCAATTTGTCAATGTGGCCGGAAGCCATGGAACGGTGAGTGGCATTGCCTGGTGGGCCCATATCGGCGGATTTGTTTTTGGCATAATATTTCTAAAAATGTTTCACATTTTACCTGCAACCGGTTTTACCGATAAGGTGCAGCACCTCACTGAAAGAAAAAAAACCCATCGGTTGCAGGTGATCCGGCCGATCGGACCTGGAAAAGATCCCCATCTTTACGGAATTATCACCGTCACTCCCCATGAAGCTTCTGCCGGAACACTCAAACTCGTAAACATCCCTTGGGGTTTCCACAACCGGTTATTTAGAGTTACGGTCCCGCCTGGAACCTTGGAAGGAAGCAAATTGAGATTAAAAGGGCAGGGCAAACAGATGGAAAGTCACAGGAGGGGAGATCTTTATCTAAAGGTTTTTATAAAGTCTTAGGATTTTAAAATTTCAAATCGTGATCTGATAGGTTTCATCCCGGAAAGTTATGTCTGGGTCACAATCGGGGGGATGGGTTGGCTGAGATGAAAAACACCTGGTTCCGCCCCTGTGTCTTGGCTTTATACAAGGCTTTGTCTGATCTCATGATGAATGTCTTCGGTGATTCTTTGGCATGATATTCAGCTGCTCCGATACTGATGGTGATGGAACCTTCCTTTCCCTGGGTCGATATAAATTTTTCGTTTTCGACTGTCGTTCTTATTCTTTGTGCAACAGTATTTGCTTCGTCACCGCCGGTTTCAGGTAGAATAATGGTAAATTCCTCTCCTCCGTACCGGTAAGCCGAGTCCATTTTTCTGAGGCATGATTTGATGATTTGTCCGAGTCTAAACAATACAACGTCGCCCTCAAGGTGCCCAAAGGTATCATTGTATGCTTTGAAGTGATCGATATCCAGTAGCAGGAGCGAAAGTGGGCGGTTATATCGATTGGTTCTGTCAACCTCCAGTAGAAGTTGATTATAAAAGTGTCTGGAATTATATAGTTTCGTAAGCCCATCGGTGATAGCAAGATTTTTTAGTTTTTCCATTATCCGGTTTTGCTCCTGGGTGAGCTCACGCTCTTTCAATACCCGCTTGAGCCTGAGAAGCAGCTCTTCGGAACGAAACGGTTTAAATACAAAATCAGTGGCACCTTTACTGATGGCTTCTTCGTAGGAATACTTTGCGCTGTAGCCGGTTATGATAATCACATCGGTGTCATATTTTTTTTTAATGACTTCGGTAAACTCAAAACCATCGAGTCCCGGGAGGATGATATCGGTGATTACAACATGATACGTGTTTTTCTTCAGCAATTCGAGGGCGTCCTCGGCGGATGCAGCTGTGGAACATCGATACCCGACGATCTCCATGAATTCATTCAATGAGTCCCGGATGGCTGAATCGTCATCGACAATTAGAATTTGCTCGATCATTTTTACTGATTTGACTTAGGATTTTTTGATTAAGGCCTTTGAACCCGGCATAAAATTGGTATGATGCCGATATTGACAAATACAAATGCAACTTGTTAAAAATCTATATTTAGCCTTTAGGAAAATCTATGTCAACCGGCTTTTGAACAACAGGTTGACCTGAGGAATTCGAGGCCTTATTTAGAATTATAAAATATTTAAATAACTATAATCATCGGATTACGCCGCTATTGAACTGTGAATAACATCCGAAATTTTAGTATCATCGCCCATATTGATCATGGCAAATCCACCCTCTCTGATCGTCTGATTCAAACAGCGGATATAGTATCAGATCGTGATTTTCAAGATCAGATCCTTGACACAATGGATATCGAAAGAGAGCGGGGTATTACCATCAAAAGTCAAACCGTTTGCCTTCCGTATACGGCAAATGATGGAAACATCTATTTTCTAAATCTGATCGATACGCCTGGCCATGTTGATTTTACTTATGAAGTTTCGCGGGCGCTCGCTTCGTGTGAAGGAGCGCTCCTTCTTGTAGACGCCAGTCAGGGCGTGGAGGCGCAAACACTGGCCAATCTTTACCTGGCCATGGAACACGATCTAGTAATCATCCCGGTTATTAATAAGATAGATCTGCCGTCCGCTGATGCTGAAAGGGTAAAAAAACAGATCAATGAAGACCTTGGCTTGGATCCTGAAACCGCCATTCTTGTTTCTGCTAAAGAGGGTACAGGGATTGATATCGTACTCGAGGCGATCGTGAAAAATCTCCCGCCACCATCCGGGGACCCCGGGGCGCCTTTTAAAGCGTTGATTTTTGATTCCCACTATGATGCCTACCGGGGGACGATTGTGCACATCCGGGTTTTTCAAGGAAAAATAAAGGCCGGGAATACAATCATTTTTATGTCCAGCCAAGCGGCCTACAAAGTGGAGGAGGTAGGCGTTTTTCAGATTGAACGCTTACCGCAAAATGAACTGACAGCCGGACAGGTCGGATATTTCATTGCCGGGATTAAAACCGTAAGTGACACGCGGTGCGGAGATACCATTACCATAAAAGACCGGCCGTGCGATGCTTCAATGCCAGGGTTTAAAGAATCCAAGCCGGTGGTCTTTTCCTCGATATATCCTGTGGCGTCGGATGGATATGAAGAACTGGCTGTTGCCTTGGAAAAGCTGAAGTTGAACGATGCGGCCCTGATCTATGAGAAGGATACATCGAAGGCGCTCGGGTTTGGTTTTCGTTGTGGTTTTCTGGGGCTTCTCCACCTGGAGGTGGTCCAGGAACGGCTTGAGCGCGAATATGGTCTTTCCTTGATTTTAACATCTCCTTCGGTCCAGTATGAATTGATCATGACCGATGGCTCAAAGTTTACAATCGACAATCCGGCGCTTTACCCGGATCCCAGCGGAATTGTGCAAACAAAAGAGCCGTTTATTCGGGCTGCTATCATCGTCCCCGACCGTTATATGGGAGCGGTGATGAACCTCTGCCTTGATCGCCGTGGCATCAATACCAATTATCAGTATCTGACCAGTGATCGTCTGGAAATGATATTTGAAATTCCACTGGCTGAGATCGTCTATGATTTTTACGACACACTCAAGTCGATTACCCAAGGCTATGGGTCCTTCGATTATGATCTGTTGAAATTCAGGGAGACAGACCTTGTGAAAACGGATATTTTAATCAACGGGGAACGGGTGGATGCCCTTTCTCAACTGGTCCATAGAGATAAAGCGGAAAAACGGGCCAGACAGGTCTGCGGGAAACTGCGGGATGAAATTCCGAGGCAGATGTTTAAAATAGCCATCCAGGGGGCCATCGGCGCAAAGATCATTTCCCGGAAAACCATTTCACCTTTTCGAAAGGATGTTACAGCAAAGTGTTATGGGGGAGATATCACACGAAAAAGAAAGCTTCTCGAAAAACAAAAAAAAGGGAAAAAACGGATGAAGATGGTCGGACAGGTCATGATTCCCCAGTCCGCTTTTTTAGCAGTTCTGAAAACAGATACCGATTAGACCTGATTCTAGAATTAAAAACTCAAGTTTCGCATCTGATATTTTGAGAAAAGCTGCATCAGGCATAGGGTAAAAAGAAATTTTTCTGGAAAAAATTGATGTTTAGCGCTTATTACAGCAACGTAAGCTGTTCGACAAAGTCGGGAAAAAGTTTGTATAAAGGGTGGTTCTGATCCGTAGGCATTTTTCTTGTCTCCGCAAAAGCGCTAGTGGCAGTAAACGCATCGGCCATTGCAACGGCAGGAAAAATCCTTGAAGCACCTGCCATCGGTCCGGAGAAAATCATATCGTGATACATAAAGGCGGAAAGTGCCTCCAAAGCCGCGTCGGCCGCAGACCATCCCTTAAATCCCCACAGTTCTCGCGCCTGCTTCCACATATACGATCCATTGCTCGGGGCACTGGCCGCCGGGAAGCCCCACTTTTCCTTAACCATGCGATTCGCGATCCCGCAAAATGCCGTTGCCGGACCGTTCATTACGGAGGTATCCACAAATATGCTTTCAAATTCCGCCCCTGCTTTTTCAATGGCATCCAGCAGTCTTTGGGTACCGGTTATACGGCCACTCGGCATCTGATCCTCCTGGTCAAAGGCGACCAGCAATACGTGTTTTACACCCATTTGTGAAATTTCTTTAATCTCGGTTTCCAGATCCTTTTCCCAGACAGTGATGCTGTTATAAAACATGCGATCCAGCAACCCCTTCTCCGCACAGAAAGCCGCAGCTGCCAGCTTGGGTTTCAATACCCAGGCGTCGATGCAAAAAGGCATATCGGTTACCGAAACCACGAAATCAATGAAACGTTCAAACTCTTTTCCCGTATTGGCAACAATGTCGGCCATCCCTGGAATCCCGGTTTCGGCTGTCAGTTTTTCCTGGGATTTGAGAAGTTCTTCAGCCCGTTTTTCATCGAATCCTTCCTTGCGTTTTCCAGTGAAAACTTTGTCACCTGTTTGGAAGATGGATGAACAGATCACGGTTGGATATTCTCCGGGCTGACCGCCGAACTTCACCCCCCCAATCTCACAAATCTTCTGCTCTTTTTCAAATTTCAACATGACTAAATCCTCCATTGATCTCGAGTTTGAGTTAAAAATATCCCGTTACCGGTTAAAGAGTTCCTTTGGTTTCTTCTGCAGCCGAATCGCTCATTACCAATAAAGGGGATTGGAATTATATATGTGCTTGATAAGGTCTTTAAAAAAATAAACTGGCGGGCACTATAAGCGATGCTAAAACACATAGCTATAGTCCAGGGGTCGATTTTCATGAAAAAACAGGTCTATTTTTTGTGGTGGGCCATTTCCGGATGAATTTGGATCAACAATAAATTCAATGCCATCTCTCCGATCCGAAAAAGTATCCAAGCTCACGCTTGGGTCTGTTTGAATTAAGAATTTTATCATAAAATTTTATGGGTTTATCAATAAAAAAACTTTCTTTTTAAATGTGCTCTATGAAACCAAAATTATATCTAATAAAATGGGTCGAAAGTAAGGGATTAACAAAAGAATTGGAATATTGGGATGCAATTAAACCATTAAAGCAATCTGTTTGTATATCTGTTGGATTTTTGATAGATAATAATGAAAAAATACAAAACCTTGCTATGACGATTAGCAAGAGCCAGGTTCCTGGCAGAATAACTATCCCGTGCCTGTGGACGGTCGATTATTTCATGGGTTCCGTCTCACACAGATTGCCTAATTGTTTTTGTAAAATTTTATTTACCGTTCACCTGATACGGCACCGTACCCCGTTGGGAGTGCGAAAGTTGAGCCATAATAAAGGTTAAGAGAAAACAAACATTGTCGGACAAGGTCGAAAAGTATCGTCGAATTATTAATGGCAGCCACGATATGATTTTTACATCTGATTTGGCAGGCCGGTTCCTGGATGTGAATTGGGCCGGGATCAAAATGATGGGCTATCGCAAAAAGGCAGAATTAATGGGGGTTGGATCGATCAGTGCTCTTTTTCATAAGGAAGGGGAGAGGAAGAAATTTTTTTCGTTAATAAGCAGGAAGGGTTTTGTTAAGGATTATGAAGCTGAATTCAAAAGGCATGACAATTCTCCCGTACACGTTCTGATCTCCAGCTGGCAATATAAAAATCCAAAAACCGGAATGATTGAGTTCGAGGGGATGATAAAAGATATTACCCAACGTAAGTTTTTGGAAGATGACCTCAAACTTTCAGAAAGCAAGTATCGTCGAATCTTCGAAGGCTCCAAAGACATGATATTTATCACCGCTAAAAACGGCAGGATCAAGGAGGTTAATCAGGCCTGTGTAGACCTCCTTGGATTTGATAGTAAAAAAGAGGTATTGTCCTTGAACTCCGTTGAGGGAATATACACAAATCCCATGCACTGGCAGGTATTTCAAAAGCAAATCGATCGGTATGGATTTGTAAAGGATTTTGAGGCGGGGTTCAAGAAAAAGGATGGAACCCGCCTCCACTGTTTGCTCAGCGGAAACTCCGTGATAGGGGAAGATGATGGGATAATCGGGTATGAGGGCATCGCCAAAGATATTACCGCCCGCATGGATGCCATTCGAAATTTTCGGCAACGACATCGCGAGCTGTGGGTCTTAAATTCGGTAGCGTTTGCCATGAACAAAACCCAAGATCTGAATGACGTTCTCATGACCGCTTTAAAAAAGGTTCTGGAAGTGTTGAGACTCACCTCCGGAGGTATCTTTTTAATCGATCATCAACGGGTGGGTTTTTCACTCCAAGCCCAGCAGGGTCTTCCGGCAAGCACTACATCTAATAAAATCAGCCGGATACGGCTTCATGACGAAGCCCTCTCGCACTCGTTACTCAAAGACAATCTCTCCATTACACCCGAACCGATCTTTCCCCCCTTCAGGGCCACCTTGAAAAGCATAAACAATGCAAAAACCGTCGAACTCACCTGTTTTTTGATTACTGCCAAAGAAAAGGCTTCCGGTTTTCTATCATTTGAGGTTCCTTCCGAAATAGACCTGACCACTGGTCAGGATTTTCACCTCTTGGGCTCGCTGGGAAACTTTCTGGGCGGCGCCATTGAAAATGCCCGCCTCAACAAAGCCCTTCACCGACATCGGGAAGAACTCAAAGGTTTAACCGCCCGACTGTTTCACTCACAAGAGTCGGAGCGCAAACGAATTGCCCGGGAACTGCACGATGAGGCGGGGCAGGCGCTGACAGGAATTAATTTTACCTTGGAGAACATTGAAAAAGGGGTTTGGCCGGAATCGAATGCCCTCAGAGAGTATGTCTCGGAAATCAAGAAACAGATTAATCGTACCTACGAGGAGATGCGTCGCATATCTTACAGACTTCATCCGGCACTCTTGAGTGACCTTGGACTGGAACCTGCTCTTGATGCATATCTAAAAAATATTTTGAAGCATAGTGAACTGAGGATAGATTTTAAAATGGTGGGGTTCGAGGAACGGGTTGATTCGGAAATCGAGATTGTTTTGTATCGCCTCTCCCAAGAAGTGCTTACCAATACATTAAAGCACGCGAATGCAAAACAGTTTAAGCTTTTCATCATTAAAAGTTACCCGCATATTATTTTTCTGGCCGAAGATGACGGTGTGGGATTTGATCCCAATAAATTCGAAAAGAATAAACAGGCCATGGGCCTGTTGTCTATGAGAGAGCGGGCGGCAATGTTGGGCGGAAATCTCAATATTCGCACTTCTTGTGGAAATGGCACTCGAATTCGGATAAAGATCCCGATCCGAAAGGGCCCATATGACAGATAGAACCATCACCATTTTTTTGGCAGAGGATCATACCATAGTCCGCCAGGGTCTGGCTAAGTTGCTGGAAGGGGAGCCGAACTTTCGGGTTGTAGGTGAGGCTGAAAACGGCCGTGAAGCGGTAAAAAGAGTGAGGGAATTGAGCCCAAACGTTGTGATCATGGACATCGCGATGCCCCTTCTAAATGGAATTGAAGCAACCCGACAGATTAAACAGGTCTGCCCCAAGACAAAAATCATCATCCTTTCAATGCATTCCCACGATATCTATATCAATGAACTTTTCAACATCGGGGCCTCGGGTTATCTATTAAAAAATTCTACAGGTACGGATATTATCAAAGCTGTCCATGCGGCCATCGCCGGTAACACCTACCTGAGCCCCTCGATATCGCGACGGGTGATAGAGGATTATGTTTCTTTGAAGAAAAAGTCACCCCAGGAACTGCTTTACAGCAAACTTTCAAACCGGGAGCGCGAAGTGTTTCAGATGATCGCAGAAGGGCAATCCTCTAAGGAAATCTCTGAAATCCTTTTCGTCAGCATAAGCACGGTTAAAACCCATCGCTCCAATATCATGCAAAAGCTCAAGATGAAGAATATCTCACAGCTCGTCCAATTCGCCATCCACCTTGGAATCGTGGAAATTCAGTCATAGTCGGTTCACCTTGATTGAACCTAAAATGGTCCTTTGTCCCCAATAAAATCATCCTTTGGACGATAGCAATCAAGGTATTATTGTTATATATGGCGTATATGCAGATGAATCTAACCTAAATTAACTATCATCCATCCATTAGCGGCCCTTTTTGCCCTGCTCAGCGTCTTCCGCGGATTTTCGGCTGTGGCGTTCGAGGAGTACGCCTCACCGTGAACCCTAATTTTAGAAATAAGGAAAGGAAAAGACCATGACCGAGATGACACCGAAAGAAAGAATCACCAAACTTTTTAAAAAGGAACCAATTGATACCATGCCCATTTTTAGCGGTCAGGGCATGGTTACCGTCCAGGCGATTGAAAAAATGGGGATCCGTTTTGCCCAGGTTCATACCTCCGCTAAATACCTGGCCCGGTCCGCCATGGTTACGGCAGAGATGTTTGATTTTGACGCGGTAATCATCCCCTATGATCTTTGCAACATACCGGAAGCCCTGGGGAGAGGCGTTAGCTTATATGATGAGACGGAAGGGATCCTTTATCCCACGGTACCCCATAAGTGGGATAAAATAGAGGATGTACAGATCCCCGAAGACTTTCTAACTAAAGGCCGTTTACCGATGATCGATGAGGCGTTTCAAAAGCTGAAGGCAGAATCAGAGGATGGAAAATTCGCTGTGGGTTCGTATGTGCTTGGGCCGTTCACCATGGCCGGACAGGTATATGAACTGGACCTCCTGCTGAAGGGGCTCAGAAAGGATAGGGAAAGGGTTCTTGCGTTTCTTGGACAGATGACCGATTTGGTTATAAAGGCGGCCAAACATTATGAAGCCCTAGGGGCGGATTACATCAGCATCAGGGAGATGGGATCAGGGTCCGATCTGCTTTCGCCACGCATGTGGAAAGATATGATTAAACCCAACCTTGTCCGCATTTTCGAAACTTTAAGCTGCCCTACCGTTAATCATATTTGTGGATCAACAGATTTGATCATTGAGATGATGAACGAGTGCGGTGCTGATGCCATCAGCGTGGACCATAAAAATACAACTGCTGAATCTAGAAAGAAACTGGGCGATGATGTGCTTTTGTTTGGGGATTTTGACCCCTATGGCCTCTTGGTACAAGGAGATGTATCAAATGTTGAGCCGGTGATAAAAAAATGTATTGACGATGGTGTGGATGCTGTTTGGCCAGGTTGTGACCTCTGGCCGGATGTGAAAAAAGAGAATGTGGATGCCTATGTGCAGACCATACGCACCTATGGAAAACAAGCTTCGCCCGCGGTGGGTAGAATATAATAATTGACAAATTTTAACTCATTTATTGGAGGAAAAACCATGGCAACAGAAGAAGTTAGACAGGAAATTCTCAAAACCTTGGATGAGGGGGTTGTCGAATATGAAGAAGATCAGGTAAAGGAAGCCGCTCAAAGGGCGCTGGATGAGGGAGTAAACGCGTACGATGCCGTTATGAACGGTTTGGCCGCCGGCATGGAGAAAGTCGGCAACCTTTATGACCAGCAGGAGTACTTCGTGCCCGAGCTGCTCATGTGCGCAGATGCGCTTTATATCGGCCTGGATATTCTGAAACCCCATATTACAGTAGAAGATCTGGGTGACAAGCCCAAGGGCCAGGTCGTCATCGGTACGGTCCAGGGTGATGTCCACGATATAGGGAAAAACATCATTAAACTGATGTTCGAAGTCGCCGGTTTTACGGTTCATGACCTCGGAAGGGATGTGCCATTGGAGCAATTTGTGGAAGAGCAACTGCGCACCGATTCCGAGATTGTGGCGTTATCCGCCATGATGACCACCACCATGATGGGGATGAAAAAGGTTATCGAAATGATCAGGGAAAGGAATCCCAATGTGGCCATTATGCTGGGAGGAGCACCTGTTACAAAGGACACGGCAGATCTGTTTGGGGCAGATGGCTACGCGGAAACCGCCGGGAATGCCGTTCAGGAGGCCATCAAAATGATCAGCCAGCTGAGGCAAATGCAGGCGTGATTGTAACAATAAATGATAGCGGTTTTTGATCAATGGGAAGCCGTAATCCATATTTGAGAAAATTAATTACTCAAATTTCGTATCTGGTATCTTAAGAAAAGCCGCATCAGGCATAGGGTAAAAAGAAATTTTTTCGGAAAAAATTAATGATGAGCGCTTTGACAACGACACAAAATCTTTT
>CEQE01001047.1_pt1 | contig 41377 bp, 34 predicted proteins | sample 356201 | NCBI WGS metagenome assembly CEQE01 (sample SAMEA2619970, study PRJEB7988) | marine metagenome | biome: marine biome (ENVO:00000447); feature: mesopelagic zone (ENVO:00000213) & marine oxygen minimum zone (ENVO:01000065); material: "saline water (ENVO:00002010), including plankton...
AATAACATGCTAAAACTGAAAGAGCATAGAGAGTTTTTAAATAAATCCCTCGATATCATGCAAGTAGACAGGCTGGAGAAGATCTACCTGTTAGAACAAACCCAGATTGAGATTACAAAAAGATTAGGTATGGCTTCGGAATTCAGAGATCAAGAAACAGGAAAACATATTGAAAGGATAGCAGATTTTGCTGAACTCATAGCCAAAGAAATGGAAATGAGCCGGGAAGAGAAGACAATGTTAAAGTATGCGGCGCCCATGCACGATGTAGGAAAAATAGGTGTCCCTGATCAAATCTTACTTAAAGCGGGCAAGTTGACAGACGAGGAATTTCAAATTATAAAACTCCATACTGTCATAGGGGGCAGGATTTTAGGCGACACTAACGTTCCAATTCTTGAATTTGCCAAAGAAGTTGCGGTCAGTCACCACGAAAGATGGGATGGAAGTGGTTATCCTTTTGGATTAAAGGGAAATGATATTTCCCTGCCAGGAATGATAGTAGCAGTTATAGACGTATTTGACGCCTTATCATCAGAAAGAATTTATAAAAAGGCATGGCCTATAGAAAAAGCTCTTGATTATATAAAAGAGCAGCGAGAGAAACAATTTCATCCTGAAGTGGTAGATGCCTTTTTAAAAATTCAAGACAAAATAATAGAGATTAAGGAGGCAAAAGCGGACCCTGCATTAGTCAAACCAATGTTCCAGGAGATTATTGACGGCGATTACACTATTGATGAACTGATAGAGCGATGGCGGTAGCGTTCTTTGCTGTTATTTGATACTTTTTGCTCCTCGAAATCCGATGAAATTGAATTTACTGTCCGACGGCATATAATTTCTGTCAAAAGTGTAAGAGTAATCTGACCTCAAATGAACAGATAAAACGCCTCCTCTTATTACTTTAAACTTTTTTTCATACTCTTTTGGCATCCCTTCAAATGAATACCACTCTGAAGTCCATTCCCAGACGTTTCCGACCATGTCATACGCGCCAAACGGACTAACCAAGGCTTTTCTTTTTCCTACCGGCTCTGTGACCAACCCTGAAAAACCGTAGTTAGGTGGACCAAAAACTTTTTCTCCCCAGGGAAACATTCTGCCATCAACTCCTCTTGCGGCCTTTTCCCATTCCGCTTCTCTGGGTAGACGCTTGCCAACGAAATTTAAATACTGTACTGCCATACTATAAGAGATATGAGTTGCGGGGTAATTGTTCCGTCCTTCAGGGTACCGATATGTGGAATCAAATTTTTTGTACTGTTCATTGGTTACTTCAAACTTGTCTATCAGGTAAGCATGGGTATAAACTTTTTTGCCTCTTTCAGTCTTGCCATGATCGGGATGCCCCATAATAAATTCGCCTTCCGGAATAAAAACCATCTCTTTAGGTACAATCACACCAGGTGGTGGAGCGGGCAAGTTCAGTTCAGGGATTTGTTCGGACTGACAGGAGATTAAGGTTAACAATAGAAGAGTAAGATAAAAAAAAGCATAAACAAATCTTTGAATTTTCTCATGCATTAGCAAGATCATTTGTCATTGGTCATTTTAAAGCAATATTTTCCCATTGACTATTGACCAATGACAACTAACTAACCTAGTTTATCAAAATCGTGAAAAACTTCTCCCCCGTTTATAAACATTCTTTTTTTTCCTTTATCAAGGGGATGATCATAGCCCGGCTGGATGCTACCGCCCAAAGAATAGGGTCCTTCATCAGGCCAGTACCCTGAGTTATCTTTTTCCGAAAATTCAATTCTCATGATATATTTTACGTTTTTGTATCCATATTTAAACGGGATAATCAAACGCAAAGGCGCCCCATGTTCTGGTGGCAGTAACTTATCGTTCATTTTGTAAACTAAAAGCACTCTTGGTTTGAGAAGATCTTTTAGTGGTATGCTTTCATAGTAGCCATCTACAGACCGAAAATAAACCCATTTTGCCTTTTCCATAGGCTTAACAATTTCAAAAAGGGTTTTTATAGAAACTCCTTCCCATTTTGCCTTAGCTGACCAGCATTCGACACATTTTAGTCTTGACATCTGTATTTCTGATTTTAAAGAAACAATATCATCAAAATAGAAAGTCCTGGGTTTTTTTGTCAAACCTCCAGCAAAGAGGTGCCATTGATTTCTGTCTATGGGGGCTATAGGTTTAAAGGATCGTATATTAAAATCAGGTCTATCTTCGTTCCTGATAATTCTGCTGATTTTATCGGAAAATTTTTTCTGAATGGCTCCATGTTTATTCTGACTTCGATTGTTACAGCCTATGTTCGGCCACAGCCCCAAAGACAGCAACCCGGATATCAGAAATTTAAAGAATTTCCTTCGAGGGATTAAGAACATATAGTTATCAGCTATAAATTAATAGTTACTTTAAATTAACGAACCTGAAGATATAGCTTTTCAAGTTGCTTTGTCGATATTCCCATGTAATACATTATCAATAGCAACCAGTTTCTAAATGTGGCATACAAAATCCCTTCTTTTTCCCAGCGTCGGGCAGAAGTCAATATTTTTTCATTTAAAATAACTGTTTTTCCCGATGCTCTTAACCTACCATAAAATTCAACATCTTCCATAAGGGGAGTAACTATAAATCTTCCTATTTCCAAAAAAATTTTTCTTCTCACAAAAATACCCTGATCTCCATAAACAAGGTGGAAAAACCGTGATCTTAAATTGACAACCTGCGAGATGATACTTAACAATAATTTATTCGAATCAATTTGAAGTCGAAAAGCTCCGCCAACATACGCAGATTCTTTTAACATTTCTTTGAGTTTTTGGAAAGCATTGGTTGTCAACATAGAGTCAGCATGTAAAAAAAATAATACTTCCCCTTTGGCAAAAGTCGCCCCATAGTTCATCTGGGTTGCCCTGCCCTGTTCGGTCACAAAAACTTGATGAGCGTGCTTCGAAGCAATTTCTACTGTATTATCTTTACTGCCGCCGTCTACAACAATGATTTCCGTCTGAGAATCGATAATTTTTTTTAGACTGCACAGTAATTCTTTTATCAGTATATTTTCATTTAAGGCGGGGATAATAATAGAAATTTTCACGATGTTTTTCAATAGGATAAGAGATTATCGCCCTATTTTTTTAACTATTGTACTTTTTAGAGAATCATGGATTTTTTTGGAATATTGAGTGTGCGGAATAAATATCATATAATTTTTCTTTAAGTTCGACGGATCTTCTGATAAGTATTCGATAACCTTTGCTACCCCTTCTTTTCCGCCATAAGTTTCACAGAAAAGTTCTCCCCAACTGTTTAAATAGATAATAGAAAGAGTGTTTATCTCTTGCATCCATCTTGGAGAATCAAAATTTAATACTATCAATACCCTTGTTTTTTTTTCATGAGAGAGTAAATCCTTATTGCTTATGGAGGAAATTTTTGCTGAAGGGAAAAACTCTAATGTGACAAGCATTAATTTCTGGATATCAGCTAAACCTACAGGGGAGGGATTTGGAAGAACAAAATATAACGAGGTTTTCTTATCCAGCATCCTGTTGTGGATAGCCCAGATCACTATACTTAAAATGTTAAGACCCTGTTTGAGTAATTTTTCTTTTGCTTTCCAGGTGGACAAAGCCTGCTTGTTATGCTTTCCGCTGTAAAAACTCCATAAAACTTTACGCTGTTTATTATAATCGGCAGCAAAAGTAATGCTTTCTTGCCAGAGACCTTCATCAAAGGCTTTTTTCATTAACGGAACTTTCCCGGGTTTTTGAGAATAGAAAGTGAAAAGTTTTCTTCCTAATACAGTAATATCTTGTTCGCTGATCATCTGTTTTGCTTTGTCTTCTTTTTTAAGCCTGTCTGCCAGGTTTCGATAAGTCTGGATCAAAAAATTATGGACCCGGTTTCCCAATGACAAGACCTTTTCGAAACCCCATTCTTTAAAATCATTTAAATCATCTAACTTTTCCTGATCCCATCCCCAGTTTTCAATATAATCCAACATAGTTCTTTGTTTAAAATTCAAATCATCTTTGCCCATTAAAGACTTACGGGCTTTAAATCCGATTTTGATATAAAAGCAGGTTTGAAGCAGTTCAACAACATCGTTTCTCTGTTTCTTTCCATAATAATCCAGAATATGATCAAACATAGTTGCGTAAGGATCGTAGCTTTTCCAATCGTCCTTTTTCGGCGTCCCTCCATGAAAGCTATTTTTTACGATATTGCAGAGAAGCTGCGATTCTACTTCAGGGTCCAAAAAGCCCTCCAGCATTGCCATCTTAAGAACCGATTTATAAGGTGAGTCCATGGCTTTGTTCATTTGCCACAGCGCGGCGCCAAAAAACTCTCCTGTTGTTATTTCATAAAGGTTTCCCAGGTCCAGAAGCTTACCGGTATTTATTTCAGAAGATCCTTTGGCAGCCTTTTTATATTGGTTGTACTCTTGATCAGAAATGCCGGTTGGAGTCAGACACCAGAAAGGTATTCTGCCGGCAACCAGAACACAGGTTCTGTAAAATTCTTCCTTAAGCAGCCTGGCAATAGCAGAACCAGCGCTCTCTTTATCCGCTTCCCCAAAATTGTTTACCTGTGCCCTTTTTACATCTGTTGGAAAGAAATGAACCTCCAGATCATGCTCTTTGTCCGCCCACTTTTCAATGTCAATTAATTTTTTCTTAAATAATTCCAGTTGTTTTGGGTTCAAGCTATCTTCATTAAAACAAACCCAGTAATCGAAATCTGATTTTACGGTCTGTGCCATAGAACCAACGCTCCCCATTAATAGAAGAGATTTTACACAAAGCTGGCTCTGAGCAGAGTAATCCGACATTATTTGTCGAAAGCGATAATTTGGAAATATTGTTGCAAATGCAGCCTCTAAATCAGGAGGGAAAGCATAGTTTTCTATCCCGCAGGGGGCTTCCTTATCATTTATATAACCAGGTAGCTCTTGAAGGTTAGTGTGCAGCAGAAACGTCAAAATATGAAACAAAGGTCTCGTTTTTGGAGGCATGAGTTCCAGAAGACGTGAAATTCGGGATTCGTTGTACGCAAGATACGGTTTAAGATGTTTTGCTAATAATGTATCCATAATTAAGATTGCTCAATAAAGCGCTCTGCTTCAATGGCTGCTGCACATCCTGATCCTGCGGCGGTAACAGCTTGCCTGTAAACATGGTCTTGAACATCACCACAGGCAAAGATCCCCGGAACAGAAGTTTTGGTTCCATCTTTGGAAACAATGTAACCCATCTTATCCATTTCCAGTTGCCCTTTAAAAATTGCAGTATTTGGACTATGGCCTATAGCAAGAAAAACGCCATCGCAATTTTTCTTAGTAACTTCACCGGTTTTTACATTTTTTAGCTTGATGCCTGTTACTTTTCCTTGATCTGGATCCATAATATCTTCTACCACACTATCCCAGCAGAAGTTGATTTTATTATTTTCAAAAGCGTGCTTCTGCAATATTTTAGACGCCCTTAATTGATCCCTTCTATGAATAACGGTAACCTTAGAGGCAAATTTTGTTAAGAAGTTTGCTTCTTCCATAGCGGTATCTCCGCCTCCCACAACCACAACCTCTTTTTCCTTAAAGAAAAACCCGTCGCAAGTAGCACAGGCGGAAACACCGTATCCCATTAGACGCTTTTCTGATTCCAAGTTTAAGAGCTTGGCAGAAGCCCCTGTGGCAATAATAACTGTTTTGGTCTGGTACAAATCTTTTTCATTTATCGTGACTGAAAAAGGGTTTTTTGAAAGGTTTGCAGCGGTAATTTCTCCATTTAAAATCTCAGTGCCAAAACGGAGGGCCTGTTTCTTCATCTCATCCATGAGTTCGGGGCCTTTAATTCCCGATGAAAATCCTGGGAAATTATCTACTTCCGTTGTAGTAGTTAACTGACCCCCGGGTTGCAACCCTTCTATTAAAATCGGATTAAGGTTAGCCCTTGCTGTATATATTGCTGCAGTATAACCTGCCGGACCTGATCCGATAATAGTTACATTTTTCATCACTCTTTATAATGAATGCCGCAAAACGTATCAACCTAATATTAATCTCATTTAAACGAGAAAAAATTAATTTTCACACACCTTGAAATCAAAGTCAACCTCGGAAATTTTTTCAAACGGATATTTTTCAAATCATTGCAGGCATGGCATTTTTTGTCACCTTTATTTTAGGTCTTTATCCTGTTATTCTGACTTAATTTATTATTAAACCATTTTTAGATAGAGTACTATAAAAATGGCTTTTAAATTTTTAGACATTATTCCGAAAGAACATGGTGCATGGGCTATATTGCTTGTCCCATATCTTTCTGGCACTTTTGCGAGTGGTAAACCGGGAGTCCCAGCTTTCCTGCTGCTTGTTTGCGTGATATCTCTTTATTTATTAAGAGGATGCGCAGAATTTTATTTATCAAACCTTATAAAAAAAAAAGAACACTACCAAAACATAAAGTCATTTTACTTCCTAACCATTTCCTTTGTTGCATTATTTTTGCTCACATCAACACCGCTTCTATTTTACTTCCAACTCTGTAATCTGTTGGTTTTGGGATTATTGGCTTTTTTGTTTATTAGTTTATATTACCTGTTAATTTTAAAAAAAAAGAACTATCGAATGTCTCAACAGTTCATTGCCTTTTCAGGGCTCACTCTTTCTGCCCCGGCAGCATATTATGCCACTACAGGAAAATGGGATGCTAATATTTTCATCCTCTGGATTGTAAATGTTATTTTTTTTCAATTAGGGATGTTGTATGTCCATAACAGAATAGGCTTGAATAAAAAAAGAGGACAAATTGTACACTTTTTGGATAAATTGAGGTTTGCCAGAAACCTGATTTGGGGATGGTGTTTCTCTGTAATTATTTTTTATGGTCTCATACTCGCGGGTTTAATACATCCTGTTTTTTTCATTATCTTACTTCCTATAACCATTCATATCATTGCCGGTATCTTCTTTGACAAAAGAGATTTAAAAATTAAACGAATGGGATATTCACTTGTGGGACAGAACATCTTCTTTACTATAATTCTAATCTATCTTTTTCGGTTATATTGAAAAGTATGTGCTAAAATATCATTTAAAACGAAATGATAAAATAGATTTGTGATTTTAATATCCATAATCAAATGTCCTGAATGCGGTTTTGAGAAGGAAGAAACAATGCCTGTTGATTCTTGCCTGTTTTTCTATGAATGCACAAACTGTAAAGTAATGCTTAAACCAATGAAAGAAGACTGTTGCGTGTTTTGCTCTTACGGTGACACAAAATGCCCACCAAAACAAGAACAGTGTTGCAAATAAACAGTAATATGTTTCCTAATATTTTTTATTAGAAGTTCTAATAATGGTGATTCAATGAGATTGTTAGTTGTTGGTTCTGTAGCATTAGATTCTGTTAAGACCCCTTTTGGAGAAGCGGATGAGGTTCTCGGGGGTTCTGCCACTTATTTTTCTGTTTCCGCAAGCTATTTTACTGATGTCAACCTGGTTGCTGTGGTTGGCAACGACTTCCCGAAAGAACACATCAATTTGTTAAAGTCTCATTCCATTAATGTTGATGGCTTGGAACAGAGACTGGGGAAAACTTTTCGGTGGAAAGGAAGATATAATTTTGACCTTAATGAGGCTCACACTTTAGACACACAGTTAAATGTTTTTGCCGATTTCAATCCTAAAATTCCTGACAGTTATAAGGATTGTAAATACGTCTTTTTGGCCAACATCGATCCTGACCTTCAGATAAAAGTTCTTGATCAAATTAAAGATCCTAAATTAATTGTTTGCGATACCATGAATTACTGGATCGAAGGAAAATTGGACAGTCTAAAGAAACTTTTATCCAGAATTCATATTCTTGTTATCAATGAGGGAGAAACAAGAGAAATTGGCAAAGACCCGAACATAGTTAAGGCAGCTCAGAAAATATTAAGCTGGGGTCCTGAATGTTTGATTGTTAAAAGAGGTGAATATGGCTCCCTGATGTTTTCAAATTCATCTATTTTTTCTGCGCCCGCCTATCCTCTGGAATTTGTTTACGATCCTACCGGAGCCGGTGATACTTTCGCGGGAGGGTTTATGGGATATATTGCCAAAGCAGATAACCTATCAGATGAAACCAGACGGCAGGCTATTGTATTCGGCAGTACCATGGCTTCTTTTAATGTGGAAAAATTCAGCCTGGAAAGATTGCAATCATTGTCGTGGGACGAGATAGAAGAGAGATTTAAGTTTTTTAAGGGGATCACTCACTTTGAAGATCTGAAATGAGGGTAATTAGCGGCATTGCAAAAGGGCGCAAACTTGTCTCCTTTAAGGGTTCGGATATTCGTCCTACTTCAGATCGAGCAAGAGAATCGCTTTTTAATATTTTACAAGAAAAGATTGCCTGTTCTTCTTTTCTTGATTTGTTTGCCGGTTCAGGCGCAATAGGTATTGAAGCTTTAAGCCGCGGCGCAGAAAACATGGTTTTTGTAGAAAACCGTGTTACATCAATTGCACTGATAAAAAAAAACTTGAAGAAATGCGGTTTTTCCGAAGGTCCCAGCCGGCGTGTTAAGATAATTAATAAAGACGTTTTAATATATCTAAAAACCGCTAAAAAAAATTTTGATATTATTTTTATTGATCCACCTTATCAAACAAATCTTGCCGAAAAATCCCTGCTCTGTTTGAGCAAGAAAAATTTGCTCAAACCTGGTGGGATGATTGTTCTTGAACAATATTTTAAAAGAGCAACGGATCAGGAAATTAGTGGTCTGCAATGTGTTAAAAGAAAAAAAGTAGGTGATGCTTTCTTTTCTTTTTTTCACAAAACGAAAGATGAATAAAATATGCCGAACATTGCTCTCAACATAGAAAATGTCCTTCCTTTTTTCAAAGGTAGGAAGCCTGTTAATCTCCAAAAAGAAATCTCAAGGATTCACGAGAGAATGGAGCAGGAGAAAGGACCGGGAAGCGACTTCCTTGGTTGGCGTCGTCTTCCATCACAAATGTCCCGCCATCATCTGAATAAAATAAATGAGATTGCAAAATTCGTTCAGGATCAAGCTGATGTCTTTATCAGCATTGGTATTGGAGGGTCCTACCTTGGAGCGAAGGCTGCAGTAGAGTTTGTAAACCATTCCTTTTTCAACCAGCTTTCTGCAAGGGAAAACAAAGTTCCTAAGATGTACTTTGCCGGACAGAACATAAGTTCCGATTATCTGGCAGACTTAATTGACATACTAAAAGGCAAGAGGATATGTCTCAATGTCATTTCAAAATCCGGTACCACTACTGAACCGGCAATCGCTTTCAGGCTATTGAAAGAGGTTTTGGAGAAAAGACATGGAAAAAGAGAAGCGCGCAAAAGAATAATTGTAACAACCGATCAAAAAAAAGGGGCGTTAAAAAAACTTGCCGCTAAGGAAGGTTACACATCATTTATCATACCTGACGATGTAGGAGGCAGGTTTTCTGTGCTAACTCCTGTTGGGCTGCTTCCGATAGCAGTTTCCGGAATCAATATTGTCGACTTGATTAAAGGGGCGAAGACATATGAAAAAATTGCTTCAGACCCGGACATAAAAACTAATCGAGCTTATTTTTATGCCGCAACCCGTAATCTTTTATACAGAAAAGGAAAAACTACAGAGATACTCAGTTCTTTTCATCCATCCCTGCAGTACTTTACGGAATGGTGGAAACAGTTAGCAGGAGAAAGTGAGGGGAAAAACCATAAAGGGATTTACCCCTCAACAGCAAACTTCACCACCGATCTTCACTCCATGGGACAATGGATACAGGAGGGAAAGCGGAACATCTTTGAGACCTTTTTATTAATACAACGATCTAACAGACGACTACATATCCCCCGCCTTAAAAATGATGACGATGGCTTGAATTATATTGCAAGCCGATCTCTCGAGTATGTGAATGACAAAGCTTTCAGAGGAACAGCACTTGCCCATAAAGAAGGAGGGGTTCCTAACATGACTATTACGATCCCGGACAGGTCCCCAAACTCACTTGGCCAGCTTTTTTATTTTTTTGAATGCGCAATAGCCATGTCCGGGCACTTATTGAAAGTTAATCCCTTCAATCAACCCGGTGTGGAGTTTTACAAAAAGAATATGTTTAAACTCCTCAAAAAACCGGGATTCTAAAATCATTTCTTTGTTTTAATTTCTTTTGCACATCAAAAAATACTTTGTTATGCTTGGGGAGTTTTATGGTATTACTCTCTAAAGACTTGGTTGCGGTGCCTCGCCGCTTTATGTTATGGGAGGATAAATTATATGGCCAGTAATCATACAATGGACATAGTTTCTAAAGTGGACATGCAGGAAGTGACAAATGCCGTAAACCAGGCAATGATGGAGATCAAGCAACGCTATGATTTCAAAGGAAGCGTAAGCAAAATAGAACTGAACGCGAAAGAAAATAAACTTATTCTTGCCTCAGATGATGAGTTCAAGATGAAAAGCGTTGTCGATATCCTCCAGAGTAAACTGGTAAAAAGAAAGGTATCCATAAAAGCGCTTGTTTACGGTAAAGTGGAAAGCGCTGCCAGTGGAACGGCAAGACAGGAGATCACCGTTCAACAGGGGATCCCGGCTGACAAGGCAAAAGATATGGTAAAGCAGATAAAGAACATGAAACTAAAAGTCCAGGCACAGATTCGTGAAATGGAAGTACGTGTCAGCGGCAAAAAAATAGACGACCTTCAAGAAATAATCGGAATGCTGAAGGAAAAGGATTTCGGTCTCCCATTACAGTTCGAAAACTACCGGTAATTAATAGAATACAGATTTTTTAACCGCTTCCTCCGCGTTAAAAACCAGGTGTTACAAAAAAAACCTTATGCATAAAGCTGAAATTATTAGTATTGGCAGTGAGCTTTTAAGCGGAAAAACCATAGATACCACTTCAACATTTATAAGCCGTAAACTTGGCAAGATCGGTGTGACTGTAGTGCACAAGGCAACTATACCGGATCAGCATGCAGATATAATAAAAGCAGTAAAACAGTCATTAAATAGATCATCCGTTTTACTTATAACCGGCGGACTTGGTCCTACCAAAGATGATATTACCAAAAGCGCTGTAGCCAGAGTTTTTGGACTGAAAATGAAACATTATCCTAAGGTAGAAGCTTCTATACGACAGTTTTATAAAAAGCTTCACAAAAAAATGCCGAGTCTTACTTTAAATCAGGCTTTTCTTCCGGAAAAATCAAAACCATTAAAGAACTCCTGGGGCACTGCACCCGGTATCTACATAAAGCGGAGAGGCTCCGCAGCTGACCAGAGCTTGCGGTCCAAAGTTGCAAAGAAAAAAATGTTATTTATGCTGCCGGGGTGCCACACGAAACTACGAATATGTTTACACATCGTGTTTTACCCATATTAACCGGTGAATTGGGGAAAAACACGCTTGATTCGATAGGGATAAATATTTTTGGAATCGGCGAATCAACCATTCAGGAGAAGCTTGAGAAATTCTCATTTTCCAAAGATATAAAAATATTTTACTTACCAGAAACAGGAGGTGTGAAGCTTATACTCACTGGAGATGTTTCCAAAAAGAAACTTCAAGTTTATTCACGAAAGATACAAAAGTTGTTCAAGAACAATGTTTTTAGTACAGGCAAGGTTACCCTTGAGGAGGCTCTTGGTAAAATCCTCAAACAAAAAAAGGTTCAATTAGCTATAGCGGAATCCTGCACAGGTGGTCTCTTGGGCAGTCGTATTGTTAGTGTATCCGGAGCTTCATCGTATTTTGCAGGAGGCATCATAGCCTATTCCAACAAAGTAAAAACAAGACTTCTTGGAGTTTCCTCTGCTCTGCTTAAAAAATATGGTGCAGTAAGCCTTCCTGTTGCAAAAGCCATGGCACAGGGAGCAGCAAAAAATTTTTCCTGTGAGTGTGGTATCGGTATAACCGGAGTGGCAGGACCAACCGGTGGTACACGTCAAAAACCTATGGGATATGTTTGCATTGCAAGTTGTTGCAAGGAGAAGATGATAACAGAATCTTTTCAGTTTTATGGTGATCGTTCTTTTATCCGTAACCGAGCCGCAGCAACAGCGCTTTTCCAGATGCTTTCGTTATTAAAAAAGAACTAAATCTATTCTGCGTTATCAACCTGTTTTTTTCACCGGAGTGGTTTTATTTTCAAATCTTTTCGTGCCGTCCCCTTGATAAACGTATTTTATGGTATAACATCCTTTAATCTCTTCCTTATCATCTTTGCAATAATAATTTAAAATCTGCATTTTAGCGTAACTCCCCTCTGCTGTTTTTATTAAATAGACATTATCAAATGGTTTGATTTTATGAGAGAAAGATTTGTAGCTGTACCAGTTTTCAAAACTATCATTTTGAGTATCGGATTTATTAGGAGGCTTAACGTCTTTTAAAAATTTTGCATTTTCAGGGACTTCCAAGACAGAATCAAAGTCAGAAGTATCAAGCTTTGCAATAGTGACTTTTCCTGGCTCATTTGTGTCCCCTCCATTAGAAACAATCTTCGTCATTCTTAAGGCGATATCCCAGTTCATGACGTCTTTCAGGTTTGATACATCTGAAACAACGCTCCCTCTTGAGAAATCAAAATAGACCCACTGATCCATTGTTGAAGCCGCAAAAGTATAAATTATGGTATCAGTTATTTTTTTACCTACTTCTGCCGGATCAACGGAAGAAAGAACAGGCAGATTTTCGGGTAATTCCAACGCCAGATCAGGTTTCAGCAATTTTGAATTAGCCATTACAAACACAAAAATAATCCACAAAACCACTAAAGACATCATAATATAAAGAACATATTTTAATAAATTATCCATAATGCAGAGAATTAGTGCTTGGTTAATGAATTTAAAAAATGTTTTAAAAAAACTTCCGTAAAAAAATTTTACAAAGTAATAGTATAATAACAAACTTAATGTAAAAAAATATACAACAGGTTTGCAGTATTACTAATTTGTACCGCTATGACTTCGTGGTTTAAAAAATTTTTTAATTTAAGGGGGTATGTTAAATATGGATTGGGTAGCTGGTTTTATGGAATTGTTGGGAGGATGGTTAATAGGCAACAAGAAGAAGGTTGGTTTTATCAGTAATTTTATCGGGTGTATTATTTGGATTTATGTTTCTGCAACGACAGAGATATACGGTCTTTTATTGGTTGTTGTGCCGGCGCTTTTTGTTAATGCGAGGAATTATGTTAAATGGTTGAAAGAAGATATTAGTGTTTAATTTATTCTAAGTGTCAAGTCTGTCGATTACTTTTATATTTGGCCTAAAACAAAATTGACCCCTTTACAAATTCTTTTACGTTTAGTAATTTTAGTAGGTTTATCTTTTTTTTAAACTTAAAACAATTGAAAAAAGTCCAAAGAACTGGCAATAAATTATTCCGTTTCAGGATGTATAAATTAACTTTCATAACACTATTAATATATTTGATTTTTCCAATAGATAGGTTAACCGGAAAAATTATTTTTAAGGATAATAATAATTTCAAAAAAGAGTTTGTTTTTGTCAAAGGCGGCTGTTTCAAGATGGGTAATACCTTTAAAGAAGGTGACAATAATGAGTTGCCTGTGCATGAGGTTTGCGTAGATGATTTTTATATAGGAGAAGTTGAAGTAACTCAATCCCGCTGGAGAGCCGTCATGGGAAACAACCCATCCCGTTTTAAAGATTGTGATAACTGTCCTGTTGAAAATGTAAGCTGGAATGATGTGCAGGTTTTCATCAAGAGAATTAACAAAATTACAGGGAAAAACTACCGCCTTCCTACAGAAGCAGAGTGGGAATACGCAGCGAGAAGCGGTGGTAAAAGAGAAAGATGGGCAGGCACAAATAGGGAATCAGAACTTAAAGAGTATGCATGGTATCAAAGAAATTCAATAAAAAAAACTCATCCTGTAAAGCAAAAAAAAAGAAACGGACTGGGTTTGTATGACATGGCGGGTAATGTATGGGAGTGGGTTCAGGACTGGTATGAAAAAAGTTATTATAAAAAAAGCTTTAAAAATAATCCCAATGGTCCTTTAAGTGGTGATGATAAGGTGCTCCGGGGCGGCTCTTATTTTTTCACTCCGAGGAACATCCGCACGACAAGACGGGCAATGGCCAACCCCGACTATAGGTTCATTGACATCGGGTTTCGTCTGGCTACCTCTGCCAAAAGTTATTTTCTTACTTAAAAAGAGGAAATTGTGAAAGTGTTTAGTAAGTACATTTATAAAAATTGTTCAACACATTGAAAATTCTATGTCGTTTGCTGTAGGAAAACCTAATTTTTATCTTTTTGCTTTCAGGACGCAAAAGTCGCCGGTTCAAATCCAGTCTACCTGACCATTGATTCCCTTTAAATCAATAGCTTAACTATCAAATCTTTGTCCCAATCTGTCTCTGGCAGAATAAATACTCACAATCGCCTCTTTCCTTTTTTATAGAAAGTAAAAAGCAAAGCGCTCCTCTTTTATACGCTTTTCGGATGAAAAACTATTGACTGTCAGTAGAACTTTGTTCCATCGATTTTAGCTTAAATTCACCATTAATATTAAGTAATGTTAGTAGCGCAAATGATTAATAGTGATTATATTATTTATAGGGGAAGATTATATGCTGTTCGTTATTTTTTTGCGGAGTTCAAAGGTTAACGGAGAGATTTATTAACTGTTTTTAAGGAGGGGGCTATGAAAAGACTAATTTTAACGATTCCATTGCTATGTGCGGTTGCCCTAACAGGTTTTTCTGGAAATGCTTTTGCCTGTGCCATAGACGACACTACTTATGTAACACCGCCAGTAACAAAAGAACACCAGACAGATGGCAAGCCTATATTTGTAGCAACAGATACGAGCCCGGAGAATTCGAAAGGATACTGGTATTGCAGCGACAATGACACCGATTGCAAAGGATTTTTAAAGACCGCGGTGCAGTGTGAGCATCACGTAAATATGTTACACACTCCGGAGCACAAGCACGGTAACCACGGAGAAAAGCACACGCATTGACAAAGAAAGAATTGCAAAAAGGAAGAAGTAAGCATCTTAATAGGTTGCTCCTTTTCCTATCTATTTACTTCGTTTGAGCAGATTCCTGGCAAACTCCAGGTTCTGAAGCGCAGGCGCATAATCAGGCTTAATCCGAAGCGCCTCTGAAAAATGAGTAATGGCTTCATCGAGATTACCCTGTTTAGCCAGCAAAAGACCCAAGTCATGGTGTGCTTCCATATAATCTGGTTTAATTAAAAGCGCTCTCGTTAAATGAGTGATTGCATCGTTCGTCTTTCCTTGTGCGGTTAAAACAAGCCCAAGGTTATAATACACCACCGCATAATCAGGCCTAACCAGCAATGCCTTGCGGTAATATGAAATTGCCTCATCGTATTTTTTCTGAACTCCCAGTGTAATCCCCACATTATTGAGCGTATCAGCGTTATTGGGATTAATTTGCAAGGCTTTGAGGTAATGATCAATAGCCTCGTTGTAGTTTCCCTTTTTAAACAGTGCTGCTCCCAGGTGGTTATGCGCCTCCAGAAAATCAGGTTTGATTTTTATTGCCTCTAAATATTCTTTGATGGCGCGATCTGTTTCTTCATTTTGCAAAAAAGACACACCATTGTAATAGTGCCATCGGGCACGATCCGGTTTAAAATTCACAAAATTTGATTGTAAGGATGCATACGTAATAATTATAAAACATAACCAGCCTGTGGCATTTCTGAAATCCCTGCTACGAATAAATTTACTTACCCGGTAAAGACCGTATGACCCGAAAAGTAAAAGAAAAGGGATAATAGGAAGACGATATCGTGCGGACACATGAAATGGTAAAAATGTTACAAAATATGTAACGATAAAAAGAAGAATGAGGATCACTACCTCATACTGAATTTGTAGAAATGTTAAAGGTGCTTTCTCATTTATACCTTCTTTCTTGAAGTTAAGAAACATCAAGATGATTCCGGCAATGGATAATGATAATACTGCAGAGAAGTTTCCGGGGATATTTCGCAAGGTTCGTGACTGCGCGCGGGCATAGTGAATTTCTATTGGGTTAGCTATTTCTTTGGGATACCAGAAACGGAGAGCCTTTCTGAATGTATGAATTAAAGACTCCCGAGGATGAGCTTTAATATAATGGAGCGCTTCATTTGCCCAATAACTCGATGCCTCAGTAAACGTCAAGTGTTTTCCCAGTTTTCTCCCAAGGCCTCTAACTATTTTGGGATAATCAAAAAGGGTCCAGGCATCAATTCCAGCCATTTCTTTCAAGTTAGGTATAGTGGAGTAATCGTAAGGGGATCCTTTATTGCCGATGTATAAATTTAATCCACCGATAGTGGAAATTAATACGAATTCATTTGCGACCATATAATTTCTTATTGTAGCGGGGCTTATTGCCAGTGCTATACCCAGAGTAAATCCCGCAATACTTAAAGGGAAATTGTGCCAGTCCTTTCTCCTGTACAAGATCCAGGTGAGCCACATTATGGCAACGGGGATGAAAAGCAGTATATTTGCCCTTACCAAAGCAAATGTGCCGAGTAATAGTCCGCTGATAGCACAGCGCAGGAAGCTGATTTTTATAACCCATGTAGACAGAATATATATAAGCAGCAATGCAAAAAAAACTGATAACACGGGAGCATAAAGCTCTCCTTCAAAATATATGAATATCCAGTAAATAGATATGAAAGATGAAAAAATTAAACCGACAGTGCTTCCAAACCATTTTCTACCGAGAAGGAAGGCTAAAATGCAATTTACTATACCTAAACTCATCTGGATAACCCTTGATACCAGAAAGCCCGGGCCAAAAAGCCAGTAAATAAAAGCCAGAAAATAGGGATAGCCGGGAAATTTTATATAAGGAATACTTTGAATCAGGGGATCATTGTGAGATTCGGGGACAGACCAATTTCCGGTTGCTAAACCCTTTGCCCAGTAATGATGAAAGCTTGCATCAAGAATGGGTTTGGAAAAATCGGGATTATCCCTGATTTCACTTAAATAGAAAACTCTGAGAAGAAAACCAAGCAGTAAAATTCCACACAAAATCAAAAGTTCACGTGAAGGGATATTTGGAGTGTTGCCAATTTTCTGCCGCATAACGTTAAGATGACATTGATTATTTAAACCATAATTTCCCTTTAATTTTGCGCTTCCCGCCAGAGCATTACCGCGAGCACTGTTGCTATTACAAAACCAAGTACACTAAACCATAGAGGAATAATCATACCATTAAGTATGATTTCCCATTCAAAAAAAAGCCGGAAAAGATGTATGCATGAAACAAAAGAGAAAACTACAATAGCTATAATCGTAAATGGCTTACTGCTTCGTTTGCTTTTTTTCGTGGATGCTTCTATCATTTTTCTTCCTTGTTTGTGGTTTCTTTTTTATTAATTCTTTTTCAGCATTCTCTGTGCTTAAATCATCCTGAGACTTTTTTCAAAAACACCATAATACTGGAAATAGCAGAAGGAGTAACGCCGGAAATGCGCGATGCCTGACCAAAAGTTAAAGGACGGATGTCATTAAGTTTTTGCATTTCTTCTTTGGAAAGACCATAGATAGCAGAGTAATTAATGTTTTCGGGAATTTTTTTTTCTTCAAATTTTTTAAACCGTTCGATTTCCTTTTCCTGCCTTTTGATATATCCGTCATATTTGATCTGAATCTCTACCTGGTTTGCTACTTCGTCAGAGATATCGTTATTTACAATATCTTTTATGCTGAACTCTGGCCTTTTTATCAAATCAGCTAAAACAACAGGGAATTTTATTTGACTGTTGCATCTATTTTTAATTTGAGCGGCTAAATCGTCGTTTTCTTTTATTTGAGTGGATTCCAGCCAGTTAATTTTTGTTTTAATCTTTTTCAGTTTTTCGCGGAGAACTTCATATTCTTTTTCGCTAATCAGGTTTTCTTTATAGGCAAATTCAAAAAGTCTTAAATCAGCGTTATCCTGTCTTAAGATCAGACGATATTCAGCGCGTGAGGTAAACATCCGGTAAGGTTCTTTAGTTCCTTTAGTTACAAGGTCATCAATTAAAACCCCTAAATAGGCGTCTGATCTTTTTATAACCAGGGGTTCTCTGTTTAAAACTAAATTTGCCGCATTTATTCCGGCGATTAATCCCTGTCCCGCGGCTTCTTCGTATCCGGAAGTTCCGTTAATCTGACCGGCATGAAATAGACCTTTGATTGACTTGGTTTCAAGGCTTGGGTAAAGCTGGGTGGGACATACAAAATCATATTCAACAGCATAACCAGGACGCATAATTTCGCTTTGTTCCATCCCTTTGATTGATCTTAAAATCTGCTTTTGAACATCAAGCGGCAGGCTGGTAGATACACCGTTTAAATAAACCTCTTCGGTATTTCTTCCTTCCGGTTCCAAAAATACCTGGTGACTGGACTTATCTGGAAAACGAAAAACCTTATCTTCTATAGAAGGACAATAACGAGGCCCTGTTCCCGTAATGTTGCCCTGATAAAGAGGTGATTTATCCAAATTGTTTTTGATAATTTCATGAGTTCTTTCATTCGTATGAGTCAGATGACAGGGGATTTGTTTTTGGGTTATTTTTTTGGTAAAAAAAGAAAAGGGTGGTGGAGGATCGTCTCCCGGTTGAATTTTTAGAAAAGAGTAATCAATAGATTTAGAGTTTACTCTTGGCGGTGTACCTGTCTTTAATCTTCCTAATTGAAACCCCAAAGTTTTGATAGCGTCTGCAAGATCGATGGAAGGGAATTCACCAAACCGGCCTGCCGGAAAACTTGTAAGGCCAATATGAATTAAACCGTTTAGAAAAGTTCCGGTAGTTAAAATCAGACTTTTTGCGTAAAAAATGTTTTCCGATTGTGTCTCCACTCCTTTAATGGCATTGTTTTGAATTAATATTTTTGTCACAGTATCCTGCATCAAGGTGAGTTTAGATTGTCTCTCTAACGCTCTTTTCATATACAATCGATACTGCGTTTTATCAGCCTGTGCGCGGTATGCCTGGACTGCTGGACCTTTACTAACGTTTAATACTCTGAACTGGATACCAGTATGGTCAATGCATTTAGCCATTTCTCCGCCAAGTGCGTCGATTTCTCTTACAATATGACCTTTTGCAAGACCGCCAATAGCCGGGTTGCAGGACATTTGAGCGATTGTATCAAGATTTTGAGTCAGCAATAACGTTCGGCACCCTTTTCTGGCAGATGCCAACGCAGCCTCGCAACCTGCATGTCCGCCGCCAACAACAATAACTTGAAAGCTATTAGTTTTTATCATCTTATTTATTCATTAGATGTATAGCCACATAATATGGCAAATTATTAGTGAAATTTAAAAAACTGTCTGTTTTTAAGTTTATTCAATAAGCTTTACTTTTGCAAGGATGTACGACTGTATGTCCGATCCGAGATTTATTTGAAAATACTTAGCGAGCACATTCCCCGCAGTCTTACAAAGCCAAGCTCCGACTTTGCTACAGAGAGCTTCAATTTCGCTTTTTCGTTCCTTTACCAATGACTAACGACTGATATATAATAAGCCGTGGAATGTTGCTTTGTGCCTTCGTGTCTTTGTGGCAAATCTTTTTATATTAACCTATAGAAATCCTAAACCTTATGAATATGGAGGAAAAAATCGGGCAAATGTTTATCGTAGGTTTTGAAGGGACAGCACTGTCTGGACCTATAATTGGGCTTATTAAGCAGGAAAAAATAGGTGGAGTGATACTTTTCTCCAGAAATTTTAAGGATATTCCTCAGCTCATCAAGCTAATTAATGATTTACAAACATGCAGTCTTGAATACCAGGATGTGCCTCTGTTTGTTTCTGTTGACCAGGAAGGAGGACGGGTATCAAGGCTTGGCCCGCCATTCACCCAATTTCCTTCCTGCGCTGAAATAGGGGATTCTAATGATGAAAACCAGACAAAATCTTATGCTGAGTCCTTAGCGATTGAACTGAAGGCTTGCGGCATAAACATGAATTATGCGCCGGTATTGGATATTCTGACTAACAAGGAGAATGAAGTTATCGGAGACCGGGCTTTTGGTTCTGATCCTGATCTCGTTTCCTGTCATGGAAATATTGTAATAAAAGAATTTTTAGATCAAAATTTGATTCCTGTTGGTAAGCATTTTCCTGGACATGGAGCTACTTCCCTGGATTCTCATTTTGATTTGCCTGAGGTTGATACGAACATAGAACAATTGAAAGCTGTTGAAACCATGCCGTTCCAGAAAGCTGTCCAGAACGGTCTTGAGGTTATTATGACCGCCCATGTGAAGTATCACAGGATGGACCCTCTTTTTCCAGCTACTTTATCCAAGACCATATTAACAAGATTTTTAAAAGAAGAATTAAATTATAAGGGTCTAATTATTACGGATGATCTTGAAATGAAAGCAGTTGAAAGATATTACTCTAAGGAAGAAATTCCGATTCTGGCTGTTTTAGCAGGAGCTGATTGTTTGCTGGTCTGCCACAATCATGATAGACAACAAGCCTTTATTAAGGGATTAAAAACAGCGGTGAAAAAAGGAGTTATTCCTGAAAAAAGAATTCAGGAGTCTTTTGATAAAATCACGGATCTGAAAAATAGATTTATCATGCCTTACCAAAAAGCAAACGACCGGGAGGCTTTGAAAATCTTTGAACCTATCAGTTAATTGATATGAAATAGAAAGGAAACTTTAGACGTTAACCAGTTATTTCATTTAGGGACTTTTTTTATGCTCTAAATCGAAAATTGAAACAGGTTTTTCGTGTTTATCGATGTCTATCTCAAGTCCCTCATAAGCTATAACGGAATTAGGAAAAACCTTCCGACATTCCTGTTCTCTTTTTTCCAAAAATTCATCATTATGGGTGGGGTCATGATGAAAGAGGATAAAATGTCTAACTCCAGCTTTTTTGGATAACTTTATTCCTTCTGTCCAGGTGCTGTGTCCCCATCCTTTGCGAGGAAAACCAATTTTCCCAGAATATTCATCATCAGAAAATTGCGAGTCATAAATAAAATAATCAGCTCCATGCAAGATAGATAATATATTTTCATCAAGCGCGCCTTCTATGTGTTCCGTGTCGCTGGCATATACAACGGCACCTTTTTTTCCTTCAAACCTAAAACACAGTCCATTATTTGGGTGATTCGTAAATGCGGCAGTAACTTTTATACCATCTATATTGATGATCTCACCGGCAGAGATGTTGTTAAAGAGAAATTTTGCGTTCATGACACTGAAATTGACGGGAAAGTTAGGTCCCGACATCTGTTTTTCCAAAATGTATTGCAGAGAATATTTGGAATTCTTTAGACCATAAACCTGAAACTCGTTGCCGGGAATATAAGCAGGAGCGAAAAAAGGGAAACCTTGGATATGGTCCCAGTGAACGTGGCTGAAAAATATGCGGGCTTTTACAGGCAGTTCTTTTGTTAACGCTAGACCCAGCTCTCTAAGCCCGGTCCCACAGTCAACGATAAAAATATTATTGTCTAACCTTATCTCCACGCAACTGGTATTGCCGCCTATTTTTGCTGTAGAAGGACCAGGCGAAGGAACACTCCCTCTCACGCCCCAGAACCTAATTTTCATTTTTATAAAACCTTTTTATCTTGCAGAGTGTTTATAAAAACATTGAGCTCCGAAATGAAATGAGACATGTTTTTTTAAAGTATTGTTTATTTGATTAAGCAAAGCGGTATAGGATTCTCCTTTTGGTATGTAAACTTTATAAAAACCTTTAACCTCGCGTAACAATTCAAATTTACCTCCTTTAAGAGCGTCTACTGCTTTATTCAGACCTTCTTTTCCGCTATATTCCTGGAAAAACATTTCACCCCAGTTATTCCGGGAAATAATTCCTACGGTTTTGACCTCTTTTGACCATCTTGGAATAGAGAAATTAATTACTATATAAACCTTCTCTTTAACAGCGCTATGCAGCAGTTTCTGACTGTCAATTTTAGAAATATCAATAGGGGGGAAGAAAGAAAATAAATCTTCCAATAATGAATTCACATCCTCCCCATATTGGTAATTCATTATATTAAGCCTTGTCTTTGGACCATAGCATTTGTTGAGGATTATCCAGGGTAGGGTTCCTAACGCTGATTTTGAACTGTGTAAGAAATATTCTTTGACATCACTCTTTTTCAAGATTAAATTTGTAACGTTATCCATGTAAACGTTAAATATTTCATTTTGCCCGTGCTGGGAAGTCCGCAGAAGCGTCAGATTATCCTGGTGCGGATCTTTATCGCTGAATTGTGATATGCAATTGAATTTGCCTTGTTGTTTTGAGTAAATAACGTATATTTTTCTTCCTAATACTGTAAGATCGTTCTGGCTGATTTTTATTTCCGAACCCTTGGTCTTAACCATGTCAGAAAGTTCTCTGTATGCACTGATTAAAAAATTGTTAATAAGCATCCCAAACTGAACATTTTTTTTGAAACTCCATTCATCAAACTTGTTCAATTCCTGAACATTATCGTGATTCCATTTCCAGTGATTAATATAATTAATCACCTTTGCTTTTTTTGCGTCAATTTTTTTGGATTGATAATCGCTTCTAAGGACTTTTGACTCCAATTTCAGGTACATACATTTCCTGAGTAAATCTACTGTTTTCTCATTTCCTCTTTTATGAAAGAAGTCTAATACCCTCTCAAACATTAACAGATAAGGATCAGGCCATTTAGATTCCGGATTTTTTTCTAAAATTCTTTTTTTCTGATTCTCGCAAATGAGACCGCCCTTTTCATCAATCACATACGCAAGAAGAAGTGCCATTTTAAAAACTGACTTATATGGGCTGGATAAGGCCTTATTTATCTGCCATAATGCAGCGCCAAAATACTCATCCATTCTGATACTTGGAGTTGGACCTAAATCAATAAAATCATCCTCATTAATATGTTTTGACTTTTTGATATAGTCCAATATTTTATTATAAGTGGCCTCATTGGCATTAGCAGGCACCATACTCCAAAATGGAGTTTTGCCTGCCACAAGGAAATAAGACCTTAAAAATTCCTCTTTTAGCAGTTTGGCCATTGCCGTGCCGGTACTTTCTTCATCTGTAGCTCCAAATTCATTTCGTTTTGCTTTTTTGATATCTGTTATGAAAAAATGAACCTCCAGATCAAATTTACTGTCCGCCCATTCTTCTATCTTTTGTAACTTTTTTTTGAACAAAAACATCTCTTCGGGAACAAAATCATCTTCATTAATGCATACCCAAAAATCAAAATCAGAATGAGAATTTTGGGCCATAGAACCTATACTTCCGATAGTGAGCAATGATTCTATTTTACAAATGTCCTCCTTTATTAACTTCAAGTACAAATCATCAAAAAAGACACCCCGGAAGAGTTTTTTCGCAACATCTAACTGTTCATTAGAAATTTTAAAATGTTTAATTCCATTCGGAACTTTAGGATTTTCCAAATATCCCGGAAGTCCGGTGATGTTCACATGAAGCAGTAATGAAAGGACACGATAAACTGCTAATTTTTCAGCGGGCATACAAGTTTCCACCATGGAATTTTTGTAATTATTATAATTTTTGAATAAATTTAAATTTTTTATTAGCAGAGCATCCTGTTTGGTTAACGGGTTATTTGCAGCTGTACCCTCTGAAACAGGGTTTTGTAGATCCACAATATTGCTCCAAAATTAATTTGTTTATGATATTTATTAATTTAAAGTAAACAATACTTTACTTTAAGTGATGTTCAAGTTGCAAAAGAAAAATATCATAATTTAGAGGTTTTTTGACATCTTATTTTTTTTCGCTGACATTCAGTTTGTCCGGAAACTGACAGCGACAATATAATAAGTCCGTAGTAGCCCAGGTAAATGGGTTGACCTTCAGGCGATTCCGCAAGTACCAGGCTCTTTGAAAGCGCCTTGCAGATTGCAATACTTTTCCGGAATTTCAAACTGAGTTCGTATGTTTTAAGACGAGCATAATTGACTCGCTAACCATTATAAAAAATTTCTTTGGTTGTGATGAAACATGAAATGTATCGGTTGTTTATTTGATTTCTTTGCGGTATATTTTTGGGATTACAATATTTAATTAATTTTGGAGGGAAATTATTATGTCCGGCAAAGTCCCTATGACAAAAGAGGGTCACGAAAAACTGACAGAAGAACTTGAGCGCCTGAAAACAAAAGATCGTCATAAGGTAGTCAAAGAGATTGAGATAGCACGTGCTCACGGTGATCTTTCTGAAAACGCGGAATATCATGCGGCAAAAGAAAAACAATCCTTTATCGAAGGAAGAATCCAGATGATTGGAGATAAACTGGCACGGGCTGAGGTAATAGACATCAGCAAAGTCCCCCGGAACAGGGTTGTTTTTGGCGTTACTGTTGTTCTGGAAGACGAGGAAACATACAAGAAGATAAAATATCAGATTGTGGGAGAGGATGAAGCGGACGTAGAAAATGGAAAAATATCTGTTACATCCCCAATAGCCCGGGCACTCATTGGGAAAGAACCGGATGATACGGCTGTCGCTGTCACCCCCGGTGGGAAAAGAGAATTTACAATTCTTGAAATTATTTGAATGTGTTTTATTAGTGTATTCCATGCAGCCTTTTTGCAGGGTCAGCGAGCGAATATAGATAAAATTACTACAATAAACCAAATTCCCTGCGGCTTGCCGCAGGGAGGCTTCAATAATAAGCATGTTTACTTTTTCTGATCCGTTTTTAAAAAATGTAATTGAAAAAAAAGTGATAAATCGGGAACGTCTCTCTTTTGATGACGGCGTAGCCTTGTTTAATTCAGATGACCTGTTAGGGCTGGGTTATCTTGCCAATATTGTTAGAGAAAGAAAAAACGGGCAGCTAACGTATTTCATAAACAACCGTCATATTAATCATACGAATATTTGTAAAAACCTGTGCCGATTCTGTGCCTTTAGCAAAAGCAAAGGTGAAGAAAACGCTTATGCAATGACTGTTGAAGAGATTCTTAAAGCAGCGGAATCTTATAACGATGGCAGGGTGAGCGAATTCCACATAGTTGGCGGACTTCATCCCGATTTTCCTTTTTCTTACTATATCGATTTATTAAAAGCGTTGCGAAAGAGGTTTCCGGATGTTCATTTACAGGCATTTACAGCTGTTGAAATTGCTCATTTAGCTGATATTGCCGGACTTACTGTTCAACAAACGCTTGTTGAATTAAGAGAAGCAGGTCTCGACTCCCTCCCGGGAGGCGGGGCGGAAATTTTTAATCCTTATGTTCGGGAGAAAATCTGTCCGGAAAAAATCTCAGGAGAAAAGTGGCTGGAAATAATGAAAATAGCTCATGAACTCGGAATAAATTCAAATGCCACAATGCTTTATGGCCACGTTGAATCCGTGGAGGATAGGGTTAACCATTTGATTCTACTTCGTGAGCTTCAGGATAATACGGGAGGGTTTTTAGCCTTTATTCCATTAGCATTTCATCCGGAAAATACAGGACTTGATGATCTCCGTTTTACAACAGGTCAACTTGACCTCAAAGTTTTAGCTGTCTCCCGCCTTATGTTGGATAACTTTTCCCATATAAAAGCCTTTTGGATTATGATTGGTCCGAAGATCGCGCAACTTTCCCTATCGTTTGGTGTGGATGATATCGATGGCACTGTAGTGGAGGAAAAAATCACCCATGCTGCGGGCGCAAACACAGAAGAATATATTGAAAAAAATCACTTAATTAGTTTAATACAGGAAGCAGGGAGAGAACCGGTAGAACGCGATACACTGTATAATACTGTTTCTTGATTAAAATTTGCTTTTTTCACTCATCGCCCTTCTTACTTCCCTTTCGGCGGTTTTCTTTTTAATCGACTCCCGTTTGTCATAGAGTTTTTTTCCTTTTGCCACTGCGATTTCTATTTTTGCTTTTCCCCGTGTAAAAAAAATTTTAAGAGGTACCAGGGAAAGCCCCTTCTCAGCGGTTTTTCCAATAAGTTTTTTGACCTCTCTTTTATGTAATAACAGTTTTCGTTTGCGAAGAGGATCATGATTTTCTATATTCCCGTGGGCATATGGATTAATATGGCAGTCAAATAAAAAAACCTCTCCTGATTCAATACCTGCGTAACTGTCTTTCAGATTGGCGTGACTCGCTCTTAACGATTTTACTTCAGTACCCTTCAGGACTATTCCGGCGACATAAGTTTCCAGGATAAAATAATCGTGTCGGGCTTTTCTGTTTTCAGTTACTACTTTTTTTCCTTCTTTCATTTTTTTTATTTTAATGTAGAGCTCACAGAGTGGCGGGGCCACAACCAAATCGGCTACCGCCCGGTCTACTTACAAAAATTGTGCTAAAAAAACACAATTATATAAGTTTGCAGTGCAGAGTACGCTGAGAAATAGTTTTTATCTCTGCGGACTCAGCGTCCTCTACGTTGAAAAAAGTTATATTAAAACAAAATCAATCTGCTTTTTTCCTATGCTGACATTTTCTACTTCAATTTTTACTTTATCGCCAATTCTATAAACTTTCCTTTTATTCTCTCCAATAATAGAATGTTTTTTTTCGTGGTAGATGTAATAATCGTCTTTTATAGAAGTAACATGAACCAGTCCTTCCACAAACATGTCTTCCAGTTCCACGAAAAGACCAAAAGATGTTACTCCTGTAATAAAGCCTGAAAATTCTTCTCCAATTTTATCCATCATAAAATGGATCTTGTTTAAATCGATAATTTCCCGTTCCGCCTCCATGGCGACACGCTCTCTGATAGAAGAATGTTTCGCGATTCCCGGTAATTTTTTCTTTAAATACTCTATCTTATTTTGCGGAGGCCGTTTTTTGGTTAATAGGGCCTTTAAAATTCTATGTGTTACTAAATCAGGATAGCGACGGATAGGCGACGTAAAGTGAGTGTAGCACTGAAAAGCAAGACAGAAATGACCTGAGTTTTTTTCAGAGTAAACTGCCTGTTTCATCGAGCGGAGCAATACATGGTTTATCAATTTTTCTTCCGGTGTTCCCCGGGCTGAGGCTATCAGTTTTTGCAGGGATTTTGCCAATATGCTATTACTTTGTAAAAACTCTTTTTTAGGGACAGTTTTTTTAGTTTGATCACCGGAGCGGAAGCTCAATTCAGCCGCGGAGTCTCTCCGCTTTGTACTATTTGTATCATCAATGGAATATCCAAAATTATAAATAAATTCATTAAAATCCGATATCTTTTCCGGGTCCGGCTCTTCATGAATACGATAAATACCCGGCACACCGGACTTAAATATGTGCTTTGCCGTAACAACATTGGCAGTAAGCATAAACTCTTCAATAATCCTGTGAGCAATATTTCTCTCCGCTTTCAGGATATTATCGATTCTTCCTTCCTTGTTGAGAATGATGTCAGGTTCAGAAAGATCAAAATCAACACTGCCAAGTTCCTCTCTCTTTTTGTTTAAAATAAGGCAAAGTTCTTTCATTAAAGAAAACTTATCCAATAAGTAGTTATAATGTTTCGCGAGTTTTTTTTCTTTGTTTTCCAGTATTTTCGCTACATCCGTATAAGTCATACGTTCATTGCTGTTAATCACTGAACTATAAATGTCGTATTTCAGAATTTCTCCTCTGAGATCGATATCCATTTCCACAGTAACTGCCAGGCGGTCTTCTTGTGGCTTTAAACTACAAATTTCGTTTGAGAGTTTCTGTGGCAGCATAGGGATTACACGATCAAGAAAATAAACGGACGTTCCTCTTTTATATGCTTCCCGATCCAGTGCGCTGTTCTCATTAACATAATGGCTTACATCCGCTATATGGACATAAAGACGATAATTTTTCCCATCCGGTTTTTCAAGAGAAATTGCGTCATCAAAATCTTTTGCATTTTCACCATCGATAGTTGTAGTGAGTAAATCTCGACAATCTTTGCGTTCGCGAAGTTCTTTATCGGAAATTTTTAGAGGAACTTTTTCTGCTTCTTCCAATGCTTCTTCGGAAAATCGATTAAAAAGACCATGACTTCTAATAATCATTTCAACTTCCACTTCCGGGTTATCCGGGTATCCCAGCACTTCAATAACTTTACCCTCAGGATTGTGTCCTGCCCTGGGATATTGGGTAATCTCCACCACCACAGCCTGTCCTTTTCTTGCCTTTCCTGTAGATTTCTTTGGGATATAAATGTCTTTGTTTATTCTCCTTTCATTTGGAATGACAAAGCCGAAACTCCCTGACCGTTCATAGGTTCCCACCAGGGATTCGGAACCGCGCTCCACAATGCGGATAATTCTACCTTCCTTTTTACCTTTGTACGTGTGTGATTCCACCCTGCAAACAACTTTATCGCCATGCATTGCGTCTTTCATCTTTCGCGCTCCGATATAAATATCTCCTGTGCTTATTTCCGAACCTTCATGACCCTTTTCAGGAATAACAAAACCAAACCCATCGGGATGGTTTTGCAATGTACCTGTAATCAGGTTCATTTTTTCAGGGATTCCGTAACGGCCGCCTTTTATTTTAATTAGCGTGCCTTCTTGAATCATGTCTTTGAGCATGTGCCGAAAAATTCTATAGTCGTCAGAATTGATGTTAAAAGCCTTGGCCAGTTCTTTTCTTTTTAAAGGTCTGGTAGCGTCTTCCCGCATAAATTTTAAAATTTCTTTTTCAGTAATCATTTTTAAAATGGTGATGTACTTTTTTTAGCGGCAGCGTAAATAATGTCATAGCTTGCCAGGATACCGCTTCCATTTGAGGCAGGAAAATATTTTTGATAGGTCTTTGCGGTTTCTTTTAAAAAACAACCTCTTGCAAGACTCTTGTTGCCGGTATGAAAAGGGGGAGATGCGCCGGTTGCTTTCAGCGTCCTTAAAAGATCCCACAGGTTTTCATAACTTTTGTTCTTAACTACGCTTTCCATTGATAAGATTTCAAAACCGGCCTTTTTGAGATTACTTGATAAATTCTCCACATCATGGAATTTCATAAGAACAAAACGCCCGTTGTTCCCAGCAGCATCTCCGGTCTTTTTGTAACTTGTTTGCAATTCTTCTAATGTGCGGGGGCCGAGGGTTGAAAAAAGAAAAAGCCCGCCCGGTTTTAAAACTCGCCAGACCTCCTGGAAAGAACGGTCAATCTGTGGTACCCACTGGTAAGTCAAGTTGGAAAAAACTGAATCAAAAAGAAATTCTTTGAAAGGGAGTTCATCGCAGTCTGAGGTTAAAAACCTGGTGCTTCGATCCCTGTCTTTCTCTTTTGCTTTAAAAAGCATGGGTAAAGAAAAATCGCATCCAAAAAGACTTGCATGCGGGCAAACATTGTCAACACAAAAGGCAAGGGTACCTGTACCGCAGCCAATATCCAGTGCAAAATAAGATTCTGAATTAAGAGGAAATATGTTGATTTTATTTATAAGCTTCAACAAATCCTTTGCCGCGTTTTTTTGAAGTGTTGAGTAGGCATCATAGGTGGATGCGGCTTTTGAAAAAGATTTTTTTATTATTTTTTTATCAAGAGTAAAAGTATTCATGTTTTTTGATAATCTTATTTTAACGCAGAGAACGCTAATAGTTCTACAAAGCCCGTCTTGAGCCTGCCGGAAGGCTCACCATGACAGAGAGGAGTTCCTCTGATAACATCATTTGTCACCCTGAGCTTGCCGAAGGGTCTTTGCCTATTGTGCGTCAAGTCACAATTTATTAATAAAATTTACAAGCAACTTATTAAATTTTGCCGGTTCAGTAAGAAACGGGGCGTGTCCAGCGTTTTGAAAGATTTTCAGTTGAGAGCTTTTGATCTTCTCATGAAGGTAATGAGAGACGCCTACCGGACATATTTGATCCATTCTGCCATGAATAATGAGTACTGGAATATTGAGTAAATCTAATTGATGTCTTAAATCAACTTTAGAAAGCGTTTCAAGACCCGTATTTATTTCATTATACTTAAAATTTGTTTCATTATGAGTATATTGATTTATAAATCTTTTCGCAATTTTTGTCCCAATTTCATTTTCGGTAAAATTCAGTTGGTAAAACCTTTTGATAGTTTCGTGGGGCTTTTTCTTCATATCCTTAATCATTTTTTTCACTATAGGCATTGGCTGTGCCCATGGAAATTCATCTTTCTTCACAAAACAGGGTGTAGCGCCTATTAGGATGAGACCATTGTATTTTATTTTATTTTCGATCGCAGAGGTTAGGAGTACCTGGGCTCCTAAGGACCAGCCGATACCTGTAACTTCATCGTGAGAAGATCCAGCAGACTTTGAAGATAAAAGATGAGTTAAAACTTCTTTTGTCGGAGCTTCAAGATTAGGTTTATCCCATTTTTCGTTCCCGCCATGACCGGGGAGGTTCATGTTGCAGCATCTATAGACATTTTTAAGTTCATTAACCTGCTGTGTCCAAACCCACCTGTCAGTTGCCCAACCGTGTATAAACAGAAGCGTTGATTGCTTTTTACACATCGATTTATGAGTTTATGATGTGGAAAGAAGAAGGCAACACACCCCGTCTCCTTCGGAGCCACCGGGGTATGACAAATGGTATGCTATTTATTTTGATTGCTGCTCTTCCGTCAAACGCATATCCTTTAATTTGAGTTGCAGGGTTTCTTTGTCCTTCCAGCGGTTTATGGATAAAGTAAAGGCGATATCAAAGCGGTCGACTTCAAAGTCAAATTCCGATATTAAACCTCCCATGTTAAATCCTATTGCTTCAACTGCTTTCTTGTTTCCTTTAACTCGCATTTTTAAATGATCTCCATTATTACCAACTACATTTGGAGGGAAAGGCAGACTCACATTTTTTGCCGCAAGAACAGGACGTGAGTTCCCAAAACCAAATGGCGCTAACATTTCGATTTCTTTACATAAATCTTTGGATATTTCGTCAATGAAAACCATCGCATCTATTTTTAACGGTGAGATAAATATTTTAGGGTCTTTAATGCTATTACGCGTTTCTTCTTCAAATGTTTTTTTAAATTCTTCAATCATATCTTTTTCAATAGAAAATCCCACTGCCATTTCATGTCCGCCATATTTTTTCAACAGGCGGCCACATTTACTTATGCCTTTATAAAGATTAAATCCCTCTATGCTCCTGCCGGAGGCTTTTCCCGTTGATCCGTTAAGAGAAATCAAAATAGTTGGTTTGTAATATTTACTTAACAGCTTAGAAGCAACAACTCCGAGTACACCCTGATGCCAGTTTTCAGAAGCAAGGACTGTGGTATAGGAATCTTTCAGATAAGGATTAGAGTCAATCAATTCTACTGCTTCATTGAAAATTTCTTTTTGAATATTCTGTCTTTCTCTGTTGGTTACATCGAGGGATTTGGCAATTTTTTCGGCCTCTTCCGTATTTTCAGAGATTAAAAGTTTAACAACACTGTCCGCGGTTTCAAGCCTTCCTGCTGCATTTACCCTTGGTCCCAATAAGAACCCGACGTCTGCGGTTTCAATATCTTTGTTAAGGCAACCTGCAGCTTTCTTTAAAGCTGCCAGCCCGGATTTTTGTGTGCAGGTTAATTCCTGTAAACCATGATAGGCAAGAATACGGTTTTCTCCTGTTATGGGGGCTAAATCAGCAATGGTCCCAAGAGCTGCAAGGTCAAGGTGTTTTTTCAAGTTGGGAAGCCTGTCTGCAAAATCCGGGTTATCTCTTAGTTTATTCCTGATTGCAGTAAGCAACTTAAATGCTACTCCAACACCGCTAAGTTTCTTGTAAGGGTATGGACAATCCTGTTGAGAAGGATTCAAAATAGCGTATGCCGGAGGAATTATTTCAGGCACCTGATGATGGTCGGTTATGATAACCTCCACCCCAAGGTTTTTCGCTTCAACAATTTCATCATAAGAACTCATTCCGCAGTCAACAGAAATAATAAGCCGGGCGCCTGAAGTGGCTATCTTCCTGATTGCCTCAATATTAATGCCGTATCCTTCCGATTGTCTATCTGGAATGTAATATTCAACATTAACTCCTATTTCTTTAAAAAATGTTTTTAATAGCGCCGTACCGGTTGTTCCATCAACATCGTAATCACCATAAATTGTTATCAGAGAGGGTCTTGCCTCCTGCTGTTTCCGGGAAACCATTTCTTCCAAAACAGAAACTATTTTTTTGACCGCTTTTTCCATATCCTTCATAAGGAAAGGATTGTGCAATTCTTTCAAAGGGGATTTGAAAAAGGTTTGGGCTGTTTGCGGATCAGTTATCCCCCTGTTAATGAGGATTTGGGCTGTCACATGAGAAATTTTCAGTTGTTCGGCAAGAGAATTTGATTTGGTCTGGTCGGCTGGGGGATAAATCCAGTTATAGTTTGTCATAAATAATAGCCATGGAATGGCAACATAGACTCAATTACGATAAAAAATTATATGAAATAAAAACGTAACTACTCAGGTGTTTAGACTGAAGGCTGAAGTAAATCAAGTCTTTCTTAGCGCTTTAATCAAGCCATTCAAAACCTTTTCCGTTTCAATAATCTCTGACTCAATCAGGGAAAAATCCTTATTAGGCAAGAAGCCCAAGCGCTTCGACAAACTTACCTGAGAGTGCAGTTCCCTTAATGATCCGAAGGCACGTAAGAAATCTAAGGTAATCTGCCTGGCTTTCACGAGCACAACCTTCTACAATGTTGGAAGGAATAGAAACCGCTGCCCGCCTCAGCTTTGCATAAGGCGCTGTAAAAAACAATAACTAAACAGCACCTAAATTTGAGAAGTCAAACCATATAGCTCTTCTCTTGAAAAACTTGTGGTGAGCCGATAAACTAACAGCGCTACCTCGTCAGCTAACTCAAAGGCCTTAAGTTTTGTGTGATCACGCATTGTTTTTTTCTATAGCCTTTAGCCTATTCACCTGAATATTTTTGTGCTTTTGTGTTTTGGTGGTTACTGCGATTATTTTAAAGACTTATATGAAATCTGAGGGGTTATTGCCAATTGCTTATCGCCCGTATTAGTAAAGATAGTGTTTTCAATTTTTGTTCTGGAAAATGCCGCAAGCTTTTCCACGATGTTGTTTTGTATTCTGTTATTGTTACCCCAATTGCATTTTCTTGAATTCATGAGCATAGAAAAGGCTAATTCTTCTCCGCCTTCAGCGCCAACATATCCTGAAAGACTGTTGGCCCCGTTTAATGTGCCGGTTTTAGCGCGAATATACCTTCTTTTTTGAAACTCATTAAGTCTTTTTTTCAGTGAACCATCGATTCCCATAATCCCAAGGGAAGCAACGTATTCCGCCCTGACTGAAAAATCATAATACATATTTTTTAAAACATCGATTATTTGATCAGGTGAGAGGCTGTTTTGTTTGGATAACCCGGAACCATCCACCACTGAAAAAGAAGATGGAAGGTATCCGAGTGTTTCCATAAGCTGGTTAACAAGGTCCAGTCCTTTCCGTGTTGTGCCGGGTGCTCCAAATCTTTCTGCTCCAACTGTTTTTAAAACCTGTTCAGCAATAAAATTGTTACTTATTTTATTCATGTCCTGAATGATTAAAGATAGAGGTCTTGATTTATGAATTACCAGTTTTTTTACCTCTTCCGGTTGCTTTGCTATAGATATACCTCCTTTAATTTTTATCCCTTCTTTTTCAAGAAATTCTTTAAATACCATTACGGTATACAAAGCGGGATCAGAGACATTCAAATAAACATGATATCCCGGTGTTTTAATTGAACCATTAATAAAAACAGTATCGTATCCGCTTTTTTTAATCCTGCCGGCAACAATGTTGTAGTCTTTTCCAATAGCCGCAGTTTTTGCTTTGTTGTAGACTTTTATATATTTAGTTGGCGGATCAACCGTTACTATGGCACGAGCACCGACTTTTTTGGCCGGATTCACATAAACAGTTACTGTATTAAAGTTCAATGAAAGGGCGCTGACTCTTGCGTTATATGGTTTGGAATCTCCCTTTTTCCCCACTCCGATCCCTTTAAGCTTATCATCAAAAAAAGTGTCGTCGGCAATAATATCTCCATCGATTCTTTTGATCCCGCGGTTCCGGATACTTTTTATTATCATCCAGAGTTCTTCAGAAACCAGACGAGGATCTCCATAGCCTTTTAAATATAAATTTCCATGGAGCACACCTTTTTTTATCTCACCGTCTGTAGAAACAGTTGTCAAAAACTGGTATTCTCCTCCCAATACCTTTAAAGCTACTGCAGTGGTAAGGAGTTTTATGTTTGAAGCGGGAATGAAAAACTGGCTGGAATTTCTCTGGTATAGGACATCGCCTTTGGTTAATGAAAAAACTTTAATGCCCGCGCTCCCCTTTTTGAGACAGGAGTTTTTTAGAATGGTGTTAATTTCTTTTCCCAACAATTGGACAGGGTTGTTTTCAGCAAAGGAAGAATTTGACTGAAACAGGAAAATGGCAATTGACAAAAATGCTGTATTTAAAAGTGATAAGTGCATATAGACATAAATTTTATAAGAAAAAAAGGAAAAGTCAATGAGAAGATGCGACAGGCTTAATTAGAGTTGTTAGGCGCTTTAGCTATTTCATCGGCTATTTTTTTTGCCGCATCTGCTGGACTGCCAGCATCTCTAATAGGACGTCCGACAACAATATAATCGGCTCCATTAGCTATTGCTTCATGAGGGGTAGTTATTCTTGATTGATCATCATTAGATATTTTGCTCCATGTCGGGCGTATTCCCGGCACTACAACAATAAAATCATTTCCAAATTTTTCTTTAATAGCTTTTACTTCTTTGCCGGAACAAACTACACCATCGCATCCTGATTTTTTAGCTGTTTCCGCTCTATGCAGGGCAAGATTTAAAGGATTCTGCAGTTCTTTTTTTATGCCGGAATTGATGATATCTTCTTTTGACAGACTCGTTAGAACTGTTATTCCCAACACCATGGTATTCTTTTTTCTGCCATTGGCAGCCGTTTTCAACAATTTTGTTTCTTCATTGCAATGAACCGTTATAAAATCTACTCCATGGTCGTTAGCTGCTCTTTGCGCCCTCCTGACAGTTTCCGGAATATCGTGAAATTTCAAATCAAGAAATATCTTTGCATGAGTTTCATCTGCAATCAGCTTGAGAACCTTCGGACCTTCCCTGACAAAGAGTTCCAGACCTATTTTAAATACTCCGATATTGTTTTTAAGGAGGTGAATATATTTTTTTGCATCATCGAGAGATGAAACATCTAAAGGAAATATAACACGCTCATGTGGTAGGAACATATTGTTTGACACAGGTTAAAAATAGTATAAGAAGCTAAACAAGTGGTACGCCTGGCAGGATTCGAACCTGCGACCTACGGATTAGAAGTCCGTTGCTCTATCCAGCTGAGCTACAGGCGCAATGTATTTATTTACGTATATTTTAAGAATTTATAGCAAACTCATAAAAGAAAGTCAATTTTTCAAAATTGCGTAAAACCACTCAATTAAACGCACTTTTGCGACCACCTCACTTGCCAGTTATTTAATCCGGTGGCTACTTCAGCGATAAGGAACATTATGTAACCATTTTCTCTATACACTCCTTCGTCATTTTCGCATCCCTCCGCTTCCCAATAAGAACTACAAAGGTAACCCACCTTCACTTTCTATAAACATCTTTTCGATGTCTTACCCGGTAAATTGTAATAGTCTTTTCTTTTTTATCAACTGCGTAGACAACTCAATAGTCTCCAACACGTAGCCTGTATTTATTTTCGCCCTTGAGCTTTTTAGATTGTGGATAAGGATATGGCTGTTGTTTAAGAGATAAAATGGCGTAATCAATTTTTGGAAAATAAGAATCTGGTATGCGGTCTAATTCTTTTCTTGCGGATTTTTTGAGATTGAGATTATACACGCAGGTGAGATTTTCTTTTATTGCTGTAAGCCTCGTAATCCTCTGCCAGCTCACCTTTCCTGTCTTCAATAGCTTTTAGATCGGAAATATCCTCAAGTAAATCCTCTACTCTGTTTAATTCTTTGATATCAATAACCGCTGCAATTTTATGACCTTTATTGTCAGTAATATAGTTTTTAACGTTAACAAGGTCTTTCTGTTTTATGGTAGTACTCATGAAGCCTCAAATTGTATAGATAAAATAATTTCCAAAAGTATAATTTTACCTCTCCTGTAATTTGCTGTCAATAAGAGAAAAACATCCAGATGATTTCCCATTTAAAGTCTATGTCAAGTATTAAACGTCACGCTCTGCTAGCTGCCACTAATGTTACAAATAACGAATTTCAATAAGTTTGTCAATTGATAAAAAATCATCAAAGCCCGACATTGAACGTGATTAGCGAGCGAACTTAAAATAAAATTAACTCCTTGTACAGAAGATTCCCCGCGGTCTTGCCGCAGGGTGCTTCAAAATTATTATAGAAACGAAATGAGATAAAACAGGGGATTAAAGGTTAAGAGTGTCAAAGAACAATCCATAGCCGATTAAACAATAAGGATTACTGTGTGTCTGTTTTTTTTCTATATTCCAGCCATGTATTTCCCGATTGGGTCTCAGAGCGTGATTTCAAGCTCTTCTGCCATTCCGAGCCCTTCGTTTGTCATTCTGAGCGAAGCGAAGAATCTTCTTCTATGCTGAGAGCCTGTTCTGAGTGGTACGAAGGAATTAACTCAGCGAGGGATCTTTCTTCCACTGATGGATAGATTGTAATGGCTATTTCTTCACAAGCTCAAATACTTTTTTAAGCGCTTCGGAGAGTTTTTCGGGAGATTTTCCTCCTGCCTGTGCCATATCCGGACGGCCACCACCGCTTCCGCCTACAATAGCAGCGATTTCTTTAATAATCTTTCCCGCGTGATATTTTTTTGTGAGGTCTTTGGTTACACCTGTCGCTAAAAAAACGTTATTCCCTTGTTTACTCCCAACCGCGATAATGCAGGAACCAAGTTTATTTTTCGCATTATCTATAAATGTTCTAAGAGTAGCTGTGTCCGCTTCTTCTAATTCTTTTACCAGTATCGAAACGCCTTCAATTTTTTTTACCTCTGAAAATATATCCTGTGACCCGCCGCCCTGGGTTAATTTTTCTTTAAGACGAGTTACTTCTTTTTCTAACTCTTTTATTCTGCTCGACATCTTTTTTACTTTTTCCACTTCTTCATCAGGTTGCGCGTTCACGCATTTTCTAATTTCAATCAAAGTCGCCTCTTCATTTTTTGTCCTTTGGAAGGCTTTTTTGCCTGTAATTGCTTCTATTCTTCTCACTCCAGCCGCGATTCCACCTTCTGAGATTATTCTGTAAAAACCTATTTCACCGGTCGCATTTACATGAGTTCCTCCGCAAAGTTCTTTGCTGAAACCCTCCACATTGACAACGCGGACTTCGTTTCCATATTTTTCTCCAAAAATAGCTGTAGCGCCTTCCTTAATTGCTTGGTCAATAGGCATGGTTTTCTTTTGAACCGGAATATTTTCCATAATCTTTTGATTTACAATCTCTTCTATTTTTTCTTTCTCGCGGGAAGTTAAAGGAGAAAAATGAGTATAATCAAAACGGAGGCGATTTTTTTCTACAAGCGATCCTGCCTGTTTAACATGGTCTCCGAGTACTTCTTTTAACGCAGCCTGGAGAAGATGCGTGGCGGTGTGATTTAACGCGGTTGCCTGCCGGTCATCCATATCGACTTGAAGTGTTAATCCCATCCCTTTTTTGACAATACCTGATTCTATTTTACAGGAATGAACAAAAAGGGAAGATAGTGGTTTGTGGGTAGTGAGTACTTGAATTTCAATTGAATCTCCTGAGATTTTTCCCGTATCTCCTGCCTGCCCCCCTGATTCACCATAAAAAACAGTTTTATCGAAAACCAGATCAACCTCATCTCCTGATGACGCGGACTCTGTAATAGAATCTTTTTTTATAATAGCCAGCAATATCCCCTCTGTTTTTAGAGCGTCAAAACCTTCAAATCGGGTGGGTGGTATTTTTTCCGAAAGGGTTTTGTAGACCTTTTTGACGCCTTCCTCTCCGGAACCTTTCCAGGCAGCGCGAGCTTTATCCTTTTGGGAATTCATCGCTTTTTGAAATCCAACGGAATCGAATTTTAGGCCTGCGTCGTTTACAATATCTTCTGACAAATCCACAGGGAAGCCGTAGGTATCGTATAGTTTAAAAACTTCATCGCCGGGAAAAGTTTTCTGGCTGTTTTCTTTTAATTTATTTATTTTTTCTTCCAGAAGATTCATTCCAAAATTTAAGGTATTGGAAAACCGCTCCTCTTCGTTCAGGACAACTTTAGATATGTAATTTTGCATATTAATTAATTCGGGGTAAGCATCTTTCATTAATTCAATGACTCCACCTGCTATTTTATGTAAAAAAGGTTTTTCCATTCCGAGCATTCTTCCATGACGGAGCGCCCTTCTTAAAATTCGGCGAAGGACATAACCTCTTCCTTCATTGGAAGGCATTACACCATCTCCTACAAGAAATGTTACCGCGCGAGCATGGTCAGCAATGACTTTAAGAGAGATGTCATTGTCTTCATTATCGCCATAGTTTTTTCCTGTTAATTCAGCAATTTTTAAGATAATTGGTTTAATTAAATCAGTATCATAATTGCTGTGAACGTTTTGCATTACCGAAGATAAGCGTTCCAGGCCGAGACCTGTATCAACGCATGGTTTGGGGAGGGGTGTAAGCTTACCCTTTTCATCCCTGTTGTGTTGCATAAACACCAGGTTCCATAGTTCCAGGAAGCGGCCGCAATCACACTCCACATTACACTCCGGTCTTTTACAGCCTACACCTTCTCCCTGATCAAAATGGATTTCCGAACAGGGTCCGCATGGCCCTGTTTCTCCCATACTCCAGAAATTATCTTTTTCTCCCAACCGCACAATTTTATCAGGGGGGATTTGGTTTTTTTCATTCCAGATTTTATAAGCTTCATCATCGTCTTTATAAATAGTGATCCATAGTTTTTCTTCCGGGAGTTTCATTACCTGAGTAAGGAACTCCCATCCATAATGAATAGCATCTTCTTTAAAATAATCTCCAAAGGAAAAATTTCCCAGCATCTCAAAGAATGTATGGTGTCTTGCTGTTCTGCCTACAACTTCGAGATCGTTATGTTTTCCACCTGCCCTGACGCACTTTTGCGAAGAAACGGCGCGTTTGTAATCCCGCTTTTCACTGCCAAGAAAGACGTCTTTGAATTGCACCATTCCTGCGTTGGTAAATAAAAGGGTTGGGTCTCCTTTGGGGACGAGAGAGGAACTGTGGATTATCTGATGTTGTTTTTTACGGAAGTAATCTAAAAAGCAGCTTCTTATATCATTTCCGGTCATAAAACTCATACCACGCCGGCTTTAAGGATATCGTGGAGATGGATAATTCCGGTGGGACCTTTGCTGCCATTGGTAATTATTAAAGAAGTGATAGAGTGTTTCTCCATAATTTGAAGCGCCCTGGCAGCCAGGGCATTTTTTTCAATTGTCTTAGGGTTTGCGGACATCATTTCCTCAGCCGTGGTTTCAAAAATATCTTTTTCTTTTTTCTCCATCAGCCGCCGCAAATCTCCGTCCGTAATAATACCAAGGACCTTGTCATCCTGATCCACCACTATAGCCATACCCAGTTTTTTAGATGAGATTTCCATGATCACGTCTTTTAATGGCGCATCTTTATTTATTGTGGGGATATTGCTGCCGCTATGCATTAAGTCATCCACCTGTGTCAGTAATTTTTTTCCAAGACTGCCGCCGGGATGAAGAACAGCGAAATCCTGTTCTTTGAATCCCCTTTTGTCTAAAAGCGCCATTGCCAGGGCATCCCCCATAGCCATGGTGGCTGTTGTGCTTGCAGTCGGAACCAAACCCATCGGGCAGGCTTCTTCTGTTACGGAAACATTAAGAACAATATTACTTTTTTTTGCAAGTGTGGAATTCACGTTACCGGTCATGGACACAAGGGTGACATTAAAACGCTTTATAGCTGGAAGGAGGTTTAATATCTCCTCCGATTCTCCGCTATTAGAGATAGCTATGACCATATCATTGCTGGTAATCATTCCAAGGTCTCCATGAATTCCATCGGCTGCATGGAGAAATATAGAAGGGACGCCAATGCTTGCAAGAGTGGCGGAAATTTTTTTGCCGATAATTCCTGACTTTCCAATACCGGTAATAACTACACGACCTTTACATTTATCTAATAGGTCAACTGTTTTAACAAAGGTATCATCAATTCTATTAATTAAGGCCTGAATAGCTTCACTTTCAATTTTCAGAACCTGTTTTGCTTTTTCAATTACCATGGGATTTCTTATGGTTTGTGAGATTAGCGGCTTTCACAGCTCCTTCATTTAAAAATGTTTTCATTCTCCGGAGATATTTCTTGTTCCATAGAAGATTTGCATTCCATGCAGTATGGTGCGAAAGGCACTATCTTAAGCCGTTTAACATTTATCATCTCCCCGCAGCCTTCACAAATGCCGTAAGCTTTTGAAGCAATTTTTTTAAGCGCGTTGTTAATCATCCTGAACTCTTCTCTCTCACGGCTTCCCATGGCAAAAGTCATTTCTCTTTCAAGGCTGGTTGCCGCCATATCCTGAAGGTCACCACGTTCAAGTTTGGAAATATCTTTTTCCCATGCCGAAGACTTAGAAATTAATTTTAAAAGCTCGGCTCTCTGCTGCAAAAGCATATGTTCAATTTCCTTTATTTCTTCGATACGGATTTTTTTAGCTGTTTCTAATTTTTTTTGAGGCTTCTTTTTGGTGGTTTTTTTCCTGATCTCTATTCTTTTTACAACTTTTTTCTTTTTGGTCTTTTTAGCGATCTTTTTTTTAATTTTCTTTACTTTAGGTCTTCTTTTAGTCACTTTCTTCTTGGTTTTAGCTGCCTTCTTCTTTTTCTTCTTCACTTTTGCTTTAACCGGTTTTCTTTTGGAAACTTTTTTCTTTGCTGATTTCTTTTTTACCGTTCTTTTCTTTGTTCTTTTTTTCTTGGTTTTTGCCATGGCCTTTAAAATCAAATATTTATAAAAATGATAAAATAAGTAACCGCAATTATATATTAACTTTCATAGATTTTCTACAAAAAAATGATAATATATAAAAATGGTTTTTAAAGTGCTAATAGTTGAAAACAACCCTGAACAAGACTTTTATAGCGGAGTTTTGGGCAAGTACGGCATTAATGTGCTTACTTCTGCAACGCCTGATGATGCTTTAAAGGAATTAGACAGTAGTATTTCTCTGGTTATTTTTGAGCATGACGGAAAAAAAAGAAATGGACTTTCTTTCTTAAAAGAAAATCGGGAAAGAATTAAAGACTCGCTTATGGTAATCCTCACAAAAAAACCGGATATTAAAGACGCGGTGTCATTTATGAAAGAAGGGGCATTTGACTATTTGCCCAAACCCCTGGAAGAGGG
>CEQE01027541.1_pt1 | contig 41058 bp, 35 predicted proteins | sample 356201 | NCBI WGS metagenome assembly CEQE01 (sample SAMEA2619970, study PRJEB7988) | marine metagenome | biome: marine biome (ENVO:00000447); feature: mesopelagic zone (ENVO:00000213) & marine oxygen minimum zone (ENVO:01000065); material: "saline water (ENVO:00002010), including plankton...
CCGGCTCCCATGCCGCCGGGGTGTTGATGGCCGCCCTGCGCCACCGACGCCGCACCGGCAAAGGCATGTACATCGACGTCTCGCAGCAGGAGTCTTCGGTGGCCCTGATGGGTCCGGAAGTCCTGGCCTACCAGATGACCGGGGAGGAACCGGAACGACTAGGCAACCGCTCCGGCTGGTACGCGCCGTCCAACAGCTATCCCTGCGCCGGAGAGGACCGATGGGTGACCATCGCCGCCACTAATGAAGATCAATGGCAGAGCCTGACTAAGGCCATGGACGCCGCTGGACTGGCCGCAGACCCGCGTTTCGCCACCCTTGAAAGCCGGCGCGAGAACCACGATGACCTCGATAAGATCATCTCGGAGTGGACCATCGGCCAAGAGGCTTATCAGGTGACCCACAAGTTGCAAGATGCGGGAGTTCCCGCTGGGCCAGTGCTGCGGGGCCCCGACCTGTTGCAAGACGCCCACTACAAGGACCGGGGCACTTTCGTTACCGTCGACCACTCCCAGGTGGGTCCCAAACAATATCCGGGGATACCATGGAAGATGTCGACCACTCCCGGAACGGTCCGCTGGCCCTCCCCGACCCTGGGGCAGCATAACCGGGATGTCTACGGCGAGTTGCTAGGGCTGACCGGTCCGGAGATCGACCAACTGGAGCAGACCGGGATCATCGGGACCAAGCCCACCGGCTCCCGAATCATCTAGCTTGCATTCAACCGGCGACTCCCCGCGCTCCGGTAGAGACCCGGCCAGACGGGGCCCAGTTCGTCCAGATGGCATCTTCTATGGTTGGGTGATCGTCGCAGTCATGTGGCTGGTCAATTTCTCCACCATGGCCACCGGGAACCTCAGTTTCGGGCTGTTCGTGCTCCCGATGGGTGGTGAATTGGGCATGAGCCGCGGCCTGTTGGGCTGGGCGATCACCGCCCGCAGGATGGCAGCCGGAGTCTCGAGCTTCGTCGTGGGGCGTCTTATAGACCGGTACGGCCCCCGGGTCTTGATTCCCGTCTCTGCGGCCGTCATTGGCGTGGCCCTTCTTACCATGAGCCGGGTGAATTCGCCCTGGCAAGTGATCGTCATATTCGGCCTTCTGGGCATGACCGGTCTGGCGGCTCCCCAGAACATCATGACTTCCGTCCCCGTGGCCAAGTGGTTCCGGCGAAAGCGGGGTCTGGCCCTGGCGTTGGCCGTCAGCGGGCTGGGCATCGGCGGCGTTTTCTTTCTGCCCTTCACGCAGTGGCTGCTGGGCAGCGTGGGTTGGCGCACCACCTGGGTCGTGATGGCCGTGATCTTCATGGCGATGTCGATACCGTTATCGGCCATCTTTCTGCGCCGGCAGCCCGAAGACATGGGACTGCAGGTTGACGGCAGATCGCCGGCTCCAACTGCGGCTGGTCGCACTAGCCCCTCTGCCGCCGAAGAGACATCCTGGAGCGTCCGGGAGGCGTTCCGGACCGCCACCATGTGGAAGCTGCTGCTGGCCTTCGCTTTGGCCGGAGTCGCGCAAGGAGGCACCAGCGTCCATCGGATACCTTATTGGATAGAAAGCGGGTTCGACGCCCAGATAGTTTCTTTCTCCTTCGCCGGTGACGCCGGAGGGGCGGCGACCATGGCCCTGTTCGCCGGGTGGATGGCCGACCGGGTGCCCATTCGGATCGTCGCCGCGGGGTCTTTCACCGGGCTCGCGGTGGCCATGGGTTTGGCGTTGATCGGGCGCAACGAATTTTTCTTATTCAGCTCAGGGATCCTCTTTGGCTTGTCCGTAGGAGCTGGCATGATCGTCCATTCTTATATATTCGCCGAGTATTTCGGGCGGGCATTCTTGGGCAGCATCCGAGGCATCGTGTTGCCGGTTATGTTGATCAGCGCGGGAATCGGAGCGCCGATGGTCGGTTACATTCGGGATAGCTCTGGCAGCTACGTTTCATCCTGGTGGATGATCCTCGCTCTCAACCTACTGGCCGCCCTAATCATCAGCAGCGCAACCAAGCCCGCGCCGCTAGCAGTCCGAGAACCGACGCTCACGCTTTAATCCCCTGGCCTGGGGTTATACAATGTCAGCGGCCAACCTGGCCGTTAAAAAGCTGATTGCTGAAAGCTGATGGCTGACAGCTATTTTTGGAGGCACAAGAATTGGCAGAGAAAGAAGTCATTTACGAGGTCAAAGACAGCATCGGCTACATCACCTTGAACCGGCCCGAGAAGCTGAACGCCATCGACCCAAACATGCGCGAGCTCCTCTGGGACGCCTTCCAGGACGTCAAGGACAACCCTGGGGTCCGCTGTGCCATCGTCACCGGGGCCGGACGGGCCTTTTCCACGGGACACGACCTGGTTGCCATGGCCGCCGGGCATGCCAATGAAGGGCACAGCACCGGCGACCTGTACGTGGTCCAGTCCAACATCTACAAACCGATCATCGCCGCCATCAACGGAGTCTGCCTGGCCCAGGGCTGCGGCATCGCCTTAGGCAGCGACATTCGGATCGCGTCCTCCAAGGCCGAGTTCGGATGGCCGCAAGCCAAGCGGGGCATCTCCTCGGTCAGCGGGCCGGCTCTTCTGTCCGCGGTGGTTCCCCGAAACATTGCCTTCCAGTTCCTGTTCACCGGTGATTTCGTGGATGCTCAAAAGGCCTTGGACCTGATGCTGGTCAACTATGTGGTTGAGCCCGATAAAGTTATGGCCAAGGCCGAAGAGGTCGCCCAAAAAATCATCGCCAACGCCCCGCTGCCCATCGCCGCCATCAAAGAGGCCTCCATTAAGGGAGCTGAGATGGGCCTGGAAGAACGGGTCGCCTTCGCCGGTAAAAAACGCAACGAAGTGCTGGAGAGCGAGGATGCCAAAGAGGGTGTCTTGGCCTTCGCCGAGAAACGCGCGCCGGTCTGGAAGGGCCGGTAACGGATCGTCCGTCATTCTGGCGAAAGCAAGAATCCAGATTAGTCGTATTAGCCAGACTTCATACCGCGAGAATTTCCTGGATTCCAGATTTCGCTGGAATGGCGAAATGGCGGCGGTTTCCGCCCTATGAACTTGTCTGGCTAGGCCCTTCGACGGAGTTCAGGACGAACGGATTGCTTAGAGCTATCATCCCAATCTTGGAATCAACTCACAGAACCGGCGAAAACATTGACACAGTAGCCTTGAAGCCTAGGGTTCTGGTGGCTAGGATGGGGCCGTGCTCGAACAACTGAAGGCATATTTCGGTTTCGACCGGTTCCTGCCGCTCCAAGAAGAGATTATCTCCAAGGTGCTCGCCAAGCGCGACACCCTGGTGCTGATGCCCACCGGCGGCGGCAAGTCCCTCTGCTACCAACTGCCGGCCCTGCGTTTTAAGGGCCTAACCCTGGTGGTCTCGCCGCTCATCGCCCTGATGAAGGACCAGGTTGACGGTCTGCGGTCCAACGGAGTCCCTGCCGGATTGCTGAATAGTACGCTGCCGCTCCAAGAGGCCTCGCAGGTCCGAGACCAGGCCCGGGAAGGCAAGATCAAGATACTTTACGTCGCTCCCGAGCGTCTGGCCCTCCCCGGTTTTCGGCGTTTCCTGCAATCCCTGGACGTCAGCCTCATCGCGATCGACGAGGCCCACTGCATCTCCGAATGGGGCCACGACTTCCGGCCCGACTACCGTAACCTGAAAGCCTTGCGGGAGAGCTTCCCCGGGGTGCCGGTTATCGCCCTCACCGCCACGGCCACCGAGCCGGTACGGGAAGACATCGTCAACCAATTGGGCCTCAAGAAGCCGGAGATATTCATCTCCAGTTTCGACCGTCCCAACCTGACCTACGCCATCCAGCCTAAGACCGAGCCCCTGGGCGCGTTGCTGCGCCTTTTAGAGAAGCATCAGGGCGGCTCGGCCATCATCTACCGGTTCTCCCGGAAGGCCACCGAGGAGACGGCGTTGGAGTTGTCGGAGCGGGGCTTCAATGCCCTGCCCTACCATGCGGGACTGGAACCGGACCTGCGGCGGGAGACTCAGGAGAAGTTCATCCGGGACCAGGTGCAGATAGTGGTGGCGACCATCGCCTTCGGCATGGGCATCGACAAGCCGGACGTGCGCCTGGTGGTGCATTACGACCTGCCCAAAACGGTGGAGGGCTATTACCAGGAAACGGGCCGCGCTGGCCGGGATGGGCTGCCCAGCGATTGCGTGCTGTTCTACTCGCCCGGAGACCGCTCGAAACAAGAATATTTCATCGGCCAGATCGAAGACAATGAAGAACAGGAGAAGGCCCACACCAAGCTGGACCAGGTGTTAACGCTCTGCGACCTGCAGACCTGCCGCCGCGCCTACCTGATGGAGTACCTGGGCGAGTCGTGGCCCAAGACCGATTGCGGCGGGTGCGACATCTGCTTACTGCCCAGGGAAGAGTTCGACGCCACCGAGATCGCCCAGAAGATCCTCTCCGCCGCCATCCGCACCGGGGAACGCTTCGGCGTGAACTATGTGGTGGATGTGCTGCGAGGGGTAGCCAACAAGGCTGTCCGTACCCGGGGCCATCATGAACTGCCGGTGTTCGGAATCTCGCGGGATGTCGACTCGGACGAACTGAAAGAGATGGTGCGCTCTTTGGTGACCAACGGACTACTGGCCCAGAACGGCGGCGAATACCCAACCTTGCGGGTCTCTCCCCAGGGAAGATCGTTTTTGAATAACCGGGACAAGCTAACCCTAACGCGGCGCAAGCAGGCCGCGCCCGTCTACCAGGCAACCTCAAACGGAGACCGGGAGACGGCCTACGACACCAAGCTGTTTGACGAATTGGCGGCATTGCGTCTGGAGATCGCCACCGACCGGGAAGTTCCGGCCTACCAGATCTTCGGCAACAAGGCCCTGCAGCAGATGGCCTTCCACATGCCCCGTAACGAGTTCGAATTCTCCAAGATATCTGGAGTGGGTGACGCCAAGCTCAGGGATTTCAGCGAGCGGTTCTTGCTGGTCATCAACGAATACATGCAGGCCAACGGTCAGCCGGAAGCCGTTGAGCGAGTGCCGGTGTCCGCTCCCAAGAAGAAGGTCAGGGGAATCAGCATAAGCATTCGCGAATCGGCTGCATTGGCGAACCAGGGACTGTCTTTCGAGGAAGTGGCCGAGGAACGGGGTATCACCGAGACCACCGTCCGCAGCCATCTGGAGCGGTTCGTCCAGGAAGGCGGCCACCTGGACCTGGGACACTTGATGCCTTCAGAGGACCGACGCATCAGGATTGAGGCGGCTTTCGAAGAGATGGGAGAGGCCCGCCTAACCCCGGTCCGGGACTTCCTCGGGGAAGACTACGCCTGGGACGAACTGGCCGTGGTCCGCATGGAGATGCGCCAGCGGCAATACCACGGCCAGCCGGTGGGGTAGAGCAGGCAAACTAGTTCCCCCAAGCCGGTCAATTAATCGTGAGCCGCTCTTGTCCCCGCTCATCTTGAGCCTATCGAATGACCCGGCTTGGCGAATGGGATTTAGCGCGTAATCCTCGAAATTGCGCCGGTCGTTCTTGCCGCACCTGAACACGTAAGAGAACTGGTCGTCAGAGTTAGGTTTGGTAGCCAGTCATAAATGTTTTCGATACAGTAGCCTAAAGCCCCAATGCGTCAGCCAACCTGCGGCGGTGGAACTTGGGGTCGCCCAGGTAGTGGTAGAGGGTACGGGAGGCGGTGGTGTGCAAGGTCAGACCGTATTCGGTCATGCTGCCAACACCGGCGTGAACCTCATGGGCGAAGTTGCAGGCTTCGTAATAGCCCTCGCTGCCAACCGCCTTGGCCAGATGGACGCTGTCAGACGCGTCACGGCCGATGTCTAACTTCCACAGCGCCTCGTAGGCGGTCCAGCGTGCGGCGTCCAGGGCGTTCAGTAGGTTGATGACCTGGTCCTGCACCCGCTGGAACCGGCCAATGGGCGTGCCGAACTGGTGGCGGGTACGGCTGTAGTCAACCGAAAGCTCGTAGATGGCCTGGCTGCCGCCGACCTGGTAGGCGCAAAGCACTGGAATCGTCTTGGCTTCGGCGCGTTCGAGGGCTTCCCAGCCCCCGGCGAATTTCCCTCCCAGAACCTGGCTTGGGTCTGCTGAAACGCTCTCGATAGCAATCTCCGACAGGTTCCAGGCGAACCCAGGAAGGCTTCTCATGCTGATGCCGGCGCTATCAGCGGGGATGATGACTAACCCGACGTCGTTGCTCTCCTCGGACCGGGCAGCGCAGAGCAGATGGGTGGCCGATTCGCCGTCGTACACATAGGCTTTCTTGCCGCTGAGGCTATACCCGTCGCCGCTGACCTTGGCCGTCAGACGGACATCGCCCTCCAACCAGCCGTAGTCGGCCTCGGTGATGGCCGCCACCATCCGGACTTCGCCGGTGGCCATGCGCGGCAGCCAGCCCGTTTTCTGCTCTTCCGTGCCGCCCTCCAGCAGAGTCAGCGCCGCCAAGACAGCGGAACTGATGTGGGGGCCGGGTACTGGTCCGCGGCCCAGCTCCTCGAAAAGCACCCCGGCGTCGGTGAAAGACCCGCCCTCGCCGCCATGCTCGGTGGGAATCAAGATACCCAGCCAGCCAGTTTGAGTTAGCTGCTGCCAAGGGCCATCGAGCATGGACTCGGTGGGCGAGGCGATCTGCAACAGGGTTTCTTTGGGATATTCTTGCTGCACGAAGCGGCGAACCGCGGTCTTCAACATCTCTTGTTCGGGGGTTAGGGACAGGTCCATATCGTTCCTCGGAACGATAGCTGCCAGCCATCTGCTCACAGCTATCGGCTTTTTTGTTGATGGGTTTAGGTCTATGCCAGGGCGCCAGCCTTTTCTCTTACTTCGCGGCCGATGCCGATGCGGCGGGACATGATGACCTTCTGGATGTCGGTGGTGCCGCCCGGATGAATGGCGATGATACCGGCCCGGCTGTGAGCTTCCATGTGGCCTTCCGATGCGCCCAATTCGGGGTCGAAGGTCAACGCGGCCGGCCCTAGGATATCCAGGATGTGACGGGACATTTTCAGTCCCAGGGTCTTCTTCAGGTAAGACGCCTGAGGGCCCTCGTAAGTCGTGGTCACGCCGCTGTGGCGCATCCAGTAGTTTCGGAGCTGTAGCAGCCGCACGACCTCCTGCTCGATGTAAACGTCTACCAGCTTCTCGCGGGCGTCCGAGTCTTTGGTGATGGGCTCGCCCCGGCGGTCGTTGGTGCGGCAGTAATCGAACAACTTGTCGACCACCACATTACGGGAGATCTTTCCACCGGTGCCGTGTTCCAGTTCCAGGTGAGTGGTTGCGACTTTCCAACCCTGGTTATGGCCGCCGATGAGATTGAAGGATGGGACCCGGACGTTGTCGAAGAACACGGTGTTCTTGACGCCCGAGCCGGCGCCCGACTCGCCGCCAGAGATCAGCAGGTCCATGGGCTGGACGGTGATTCCGGGCAGAGTCGAATCGATCATGAACCAACCCAGGTTTTCGTGACGCTTGGCCTCGGTGTCGGTGACAGTGAGAGTCCACATATAGTCGCAGCCCAAAGAACTGCCGACAAAGACCTTCTGACCATTAATGATGTAGTCGTCACCGTCTTTGACGGCCGTGGTCTTAACGTTGGCCAAGTCTGAGCCGGCCTCCGGCTCGGAGAGTAGCTGCCAGGTCCGAACCAGACCTTTGAAGATGGGTGGTAGGAAAAACTCTTTCTGCTCGTCGGAACCCCAGACCGCGATGGACGCGCCGCCCAGCCTTCCGCCCGAGTCATAGAACGGAGGGATGGTCAGACCCGCGGCGTCGGCCTCTTCTTCAAGGACGATGGCGTGATCAACGTCCAGGCCGCCTCCGCCATATTTGGTTTCGGCAGTGGACCAGAGCCAGCCCTTTTCGCCAAGCCGGCGGCCGAAATCGCGCCGCTTCTGGTACTGCTGCTCGGTCAGGTCTATCGGGTCAGCCGGATGAACGATGCCTGCCGGCATGTTCTCTTTCATCCAGGCTTTTACTTCCTGGCGGAACTCTTCTTGTTCAGGGGTGTATCGGGGTTCGAAGTCCATTGCGGTGTCCTCTTTAGCTGTCAGCTATCCGCGACCAGCCGTCAACTCTTATTGGTATTTGAATCGACTATGGATTATGCCTTATGGAGCGACGGGCCAACAAGTGTCGCCGTCAAAAAAGTTGAAAGCTGACAGCTTTATTTCGATTTCAGCGCCCGGCCGGGTAGCGCTCCGGTGTGGGTACCATTATCAATGACCAACTTCCCATTAACAATGACGTGGCTGATGCCCACTGGGTACTGTCTAGGGTCCTCAAAGGTGGCTTTGGCCTCGACGGTGTCGGGGTTGAATACGACCACATCGGCCTTCATGCCGTCCCGCAAGATGCCGCGGTCCTGGAGTCCCAGCCGCTGGGCGGGCAGCGCCGTCATCTTGCGGACCGCCTCCTCCACCCGGAACAACCCCTCTTCCCGCGTAAACTGGCCAAGTACGTAAGGAAAGGTGCCGAATGTCCGGGGGTTGGGCATCTCGCCGGTCAAGACACCATCCGAGCCGACCATGTGGGCAGGGTGACGGGCGATGGTGCGTATGTTTTCCGGGTTTCCGGTGCGGGCGACGAACGCCACTTCCAGGTTCTCTTCTATAAGTAGGTCGCAGATGCTGTCGACCATCTTCTTGCTCTGGAAATTGGCCAAGTCAGTCATGGAACGGCCTTCCCATTCTTTGTTCTTGTCGGAGCCGATGTGACTGAAGATGTAGTTGTCCAGGGTCGAGCCCCACATGGGGTTCACGGCGTCGCCGATCTGCTCCCGGACCGCCGGGTCCTTGATGCGCTCCAGCAACACCGACGGCCCACCGGCATGCACCCAGTAGGGCAGCAGCGAGTGCAGGATGGTGCTGGCGGCGGCGTACGGGTATTGGTCGAAGGTTACGTCAACTCCGGCGTTGCGTCCCTCGTCAACTAGGCCAATCATCCGCTCGCCCATGCCATTCACGGGGCTGTGAAAGTGGGATATGTGTATGGGAACGCCACTGCGCTGGCCGATCTCGATGGCCTCTCGGAAAGGGTCTAGTAGTTGGTCTCCCTTGGTGTAGCGGGCGTGGGTCATGTAGAACCCGCCTAGGTCTGCGATGGCCTCAGAGATGACCACCAGCTCGTCGGTTTCGCTGTAGGCGCCGGGCGGGTAGGTCAGACCGGTGGCGAAGCCAAAGGCACCGTCCCGCATTCCTTGCCGAGCCAACTCTTTCATCCGGTCCAGTTCTGGCGGCGTGGGCGCCCGGTCTTCCCAGCCCATGGCCTCAATGCGGATGGCGGCGTGGGGCACCATGAATGCCACGTTGCATGCGGCTCGCCCGTCCAAAAGGTCCAGGAATTCTTTAACAGAACTCCAACGGGTGCCCGGCGGGGGAGTCCCGTTGATGGCAGCCAGGAAGGTAAGCAACTGCTCCAGCTTGGCTGGGGATATCGGTGCGTAGGACAGACCGTCCATACCTATCGCTTCGGTGGTCACGCCCTGCCGAACTTTCGCCTCGTGCGCGGGGTCTGTCATCAACTTGAGTTCCGAATGGGAGTGCATATCGATGAATCCCGGGCATATCATTGATCCTTCTACATCAATGATTCGTCCAGCCAAAATTCCAGAGGTGTCGCCTTTGAGCACCGTTACGACATCTCCCATTATCCCCAAGCTGGCCCGGAACCAGGTCTGGCCTGTACCATCTACGATTCGGCCGTTTCTAATCAGCAGGTCGAACATACTCCCTCTCGTTTCCAGTCTAATGGAAAGCTCCCACGCTAATGCCATAAGTGCCCCTAAATTACCATGAAGTCCAACTCTGGAGCGATCCGGCTGACCCGAATTCCTTGCCAGTAGAATCAGTCCTATATATTATTGGGAAGACTAGGATGAATTTGTGGCGAACAGGCTGATTCACCTGCCAGTTAGGTAATCTGAGGGAGGCTTCTCATGGGTACTATTGGCATAGACCACTTGGCAATGCCGACCGCTAATGCGGAAAAGCTCATTGGGTTCTATAAAAAGCTAGGCTTCGACATTAATGACGAAGCGGATTGGCGCAACGGCAAGGCTAACATATTTTCTATTCAGGTAGGGGAATCAAAGATAAACGTTCATCCAGAAGGTTTTACTGCTAGCCTCCGCGGTGATACAGCGTTGCCCGGCTCCGCGGATATATGTTTTGTTTGGGACGGGACCCCAGAGGAGTGTCAGAAGATGTTGGCCGACGCCGGGGTAGAAATTATTCGCGGCCCAGGCCCACGAAAGGGTGCTCGTGCTAGAGGCTCACTGACCGCTGTCAGTATGTATGCCCGAGATCCCGACCATAACTTATTAGAATGGATGGTCTACATATAGAGGCAAGTAGAGGCAAGCAAAACCCTTAATGTGAAATCTTTTACCAATGAAGCCACTGAGTTATCTGACTAAGGGAGACGCTTGCCCACTCTACAGTGCTCAGTTGAACAACTAGATCAACAAAACCCTCCGGTACGAATCTAATTATTTATTTGGTGCGGCTTTAATGCTGTCGATGCTCGGTTATCGGCGAAGTTCATCCTTTAAGATACTTCGAAATGTTTACGGATGTCGCTATGTAGCTGGATGTCGTAACCATTAACCCCGTTTTAGGCCTGCACACATCCAGGACCCTACCTAGAAATGCCTGAGGTCCCACTAAACTTACTTTCTATACACCCTCGACGAACTAAATGAAAGTCGCAACTCATAATTCCAATTTAAGTCGATGGATAGTATATGTCTTGAGGAAAACGAATGACGATTCACATTAGATAATATGATCCGTAACCGAATGATTGCATCGTATTCCATCTATAAGGTAGAATAACGTGGAGATTTCCGTAGACAGGCGGATAACTAGGTTCCCATAGTTGTCATAATATTTCGTTATATCCTTTCTTCCCGCCTCGATCGGTTTATCAGGAGAGTTTATGGTCACATCAGAAATTCGGACAGGGGTTCTTTCCAGGATGTCCATGGCAAGGACGACGCCGAGGGTAGCTTCGCCTGCCCTGGTGATTGGATTGGGCTCGACTGCATGCCAGATAACCAGACAAATAGAGGACAACACAGTAGGCTGGTCACAGTCGGATAAGAGTTCAACCGGATTCGTGTACCTGGATACTAGGGAAGCTACACGAGACGAGGTATCTCGAGGTTCCCAGTTCATACCCCTAGAACTCCCACATTTCTCGAACCTCAGGGATCATCGCCCTTGGATCACAGAATGTGTGCCGGAACTCAAGCACCTTAGCCTGTCTCGAGAGGGAGCCTTAGGGCTCCTGGCTAACGCCGGGGTAGCGGCCCGCTACAATTACGCCGGTATAAGAGGCCATATAGACAGTATAATTAGCGATATTTGCCCGTATTATGAGGGAAAAACATATCTTAGGGTCCATGTGGTCGCATTCCTTGGTGGCGGTACTATCGGCGCACTGCCGGTGATACTTGCTGCCTTAGCTGAGGCAAGAGGCACGTCCTATAATTTCAGTACAGTATTGCATCTCCTCGTACCCCAACGCGGGCTCTCCAGGGATCCTGATAACAGCTTCCCTCTACAATTGCGGAATGCATACTCTATGACCCAATTCTTACGTGCCACCACAGGCATATCAGCTGGTGATGGGCACCATACTGGAAACGATTTTTTCGAGATTACCGTCTATCCCGACAAGCGCGTGCGCGCACTGGGCCCTCACTTTGACATCGCACTGCTCCACAGGTCACCAAAAGAATCTGTCATCGCTCAGCGGGCACATGTCGCACGTGTAGTGGGAGACCTCGTTGCAGACGCATACGGAACCGGCCAAGACTGGTGGGCCCGTTACCACGAGACTATGCGGGAGGCTAACAACCGAATCGATGCAAGGTTCGGGTCTATCAGTTCGAAGGAAGTAGGGTTGTTAGACGGGTTTTTTGACCTAACAGCACGACAATGGCTTCAATACTTGTGGGGGCCACCCAGAAGATAGGGAATGACTTGTTAAGATAAACAAATTGGTAACCGCTCTCCTCCCGATTTAGATTTTATTTGACCCCGAGACTTCGCAGTTATCGCGGGTACATTAGTTAGGCTAGGTAGATCACGATATGGGTATATATTTTGCCTGGATTAGGCTATTACGAAGGCTAGTCATGAACATTTTCGGTCTCGGAAAAAAGCGATTGAGTTTCAAGGCATCGGCCGCATCTCTTCCTACGGTCCTTGACCCCCTTGATTTCTTGAGTGCAGAGCCAACCGGTATAGGATCACGAGTGGCTTTTGATCAAATCCATGCCGCCATACATGAAAACCTCTCTGATTGTGACAAAGGCATCCAACTAATACTTGAGCAATTAAGTCCTGAAGGGAATATCAGTGACCGGGTCATCCTGGAAGCTAATAATCAAATACGGAACGAATTGAATAGGGCCGTCTCGATAGCAGGCCATAAGCGAAATGAGCTGATCGATACGATTTACCGCAAGTTGGAACTCATATATATACAATCGTTGATCCAGTACCCACACCAGGATCCTGAGATTCGCAAATGGGATTCTCTCGGTCCTAGAGCGGTCATCCGTGAGTTGCCGGCGGTAACAGAATATACGTTCAGCGATTTGGCACAAGGAGGATCGGATAGGGACAAGCGGCTCAAGCGATGGGGATCTGAAACTGACCAATGGCTAGATTGTCTTGCCTTGAACCACACTGCCGAGGTCATTAAAAAACTCGATGAGTACCTAAAAGAGTTCATGGCATCATGGATTGAAACCTCTAACGCAATCAGACGCAGAGCAGGGTTGGGTGGCAGCCTGTTCCAAAAGGTAGTAGATGCGGATAACTGGTCTTTTGACAGTGAAGATCCAGCGACCAAAAATCTTCTAACCGGTGGGTCGGCCCAAGATATCGCGCTCCTTGTCTTGGACAGATTCAACTTGGCCCCTCTCGAATACGAGCTGATCTCCGAGGCTGTGCGAGAAGCCTTGCGTGGAACAGCGATATTCGGTACCACCCGGGTATCCGCCGAACATTTAGAAGATACGCTCGCGATGGCAATTGCGGAAAAAATCAAAGACACGGTTTCTATCGAAAGTGGATTCCTATCGATGCTTTCGGGTTCAGCTAGGGAACAGAGCCACAACTCTCAACTCTCCCAAACATTAGTTGAGATGTATAGGGGCGCTGCTGCGATGGAACAGAAGATGTTTAGAGTAGGAGAGGTCGGTATAGGCCACGTAGATTCGGCAGCAGGCGTAGGAGTAAGTGAAGCGTCCGTACATGACGAGGTTCTCAGATCTCTCGGCGGCGCTAGGCGTTTCGCAGCGGTAGAAGGGCATCCAGACGATACCCACCGATTTGTGGTCCAGATGTCTGTTGTGGGAGCATCGCTTTCTGATCTAACGACTTATTCGGATATGATGACCTCCTGGTACCAATGGCACTTCGAAGAAGACCGCGGCCAATGCCATTCTATCGAAGAGTGGGTAGAGGCGGTAAAGGCCCAATGCTGGAAGCTATATCCCGACATTGGAGTGTCGATGGGCGTAAGAAGCTCAATCGTCGAGTTGATGAACGCGGACTTCATCCAACACTGGGAAAGTGTTGAAGGGCTTCCAACATTCCTAACGAACGGCCTCCCAGACGAAAAAACGCTCCTTGGGGTACTTTGGGGGGAAATGGGATTGATGATGAACGGTTCGCATCCGAACGCTGACGCGAGTATCAAGCCTGAGAACAACCAGGGCATCTCACCGGGCCCCGCTCAGGACTTAGAAGGAGTTGTCAAACCCCAGGACAAAATAGTAAATACCTTGGACATTGATATTTAAGATTCACTGAGGACCAGTAAACAAAAAAACCGGCACCAGTCTCTGGGTGCCGGTTTTTTTGTTTACTGGTCCCTGCCTATTCGTCGGGGTGAGTCGATATGAACCTCGCCGCCTTGGCCACGTCCACATCAGCCCTGATCTCTACGTCTGCCATCTCCTCTTGGAGTCGGACAACTACCGTACTGTCATGGTTACCCCAACCTCGGTTCACGGCCTGTATCGCCAATTGCTCGGAAAGGTTGGCTATTGGCATCGGGACGTTGAACTCTTTGGCCAGCTCAGTGGCCAGGCCGATGTCTTTCCGGGCCAGGTTCAGAGCGAACCCTGCGGGCTCGTACTCCCCCTTGAACACGGTGCGGACAAATCCCTCGTGCAGGACATTCATGCGGCCCAGTGAACCCCGGCGGATGCACTGCCAAAGGGCTTCGGTATCGACACCGGCCTTCACGCCCAGTGTCATACCCTCGGCTATGGCCTGCCGGACGCCGTGGCCGATCATATTGTGGACCAATTTCGCCACCGACCCGGCCCCGATCTCTCCGGCATAGAAGACTTTGTCGCCAAATGCGTCCAACAGTGGTTTGACACGATCGAACACCTCTTTATCACCCCCGACCATCACGGCCAAGTTCCGGCTTTGGGCCCCAGACTTCCCTCCGCTTACCGGCGCGTCCAGAACGTGTATTCCCTTCTCCCGGAACTTTGGCTCCAACTCACGGATCAGGGTTGGCCGGCTGGTTGAAAGGTCTATGTACACCGAACCGGGCTTGGCGCCCTCCAAGACCCCTTCCAGACCAACGGCAACGGCCTCAACCTCCCTGGGCCCAGGCAACGATGTGAAGGTCACGTCGCACTGGCTGGCCACGTCGGCCGGCGAGCTGGCCAGATGGGCCCCGGCCTCCAAGAACGGCCGAGTTGCTCCCTCGTTGATGTCATGAATGACCAATGGGTATCCTGCATTCTGAATATTTCCCGCCATACCACCGCCCATATTTCCCAACCCGATAAATCCTACGGTTTCCATCTGAGTCTCCTTGGTTTTACAAATTTTCGACTAACGTGGATGTAGCCGGCGGGCGGCCCGACACGGGTACGTATCGCCTGCTGCTATTGTGGCGGATTATATACTCGGCGCACCTCCGGCGAAACCGGCCATTAGAGCCAATCGGCCCCCTCAAATGAGGGCTGTTGGGTATTAGAGAGTTCCTGGGACAGGCGTACGATACCGTCAACAGAAACTGGCCGCATGCCGGCCGCCCGGAGGATAGAACCTTGATCACACAATTCTCTGCTCTGTACGCTGGACACGTTTTGGAAGGGGAAGGGATCGGCTTCAACGGCACCCCCCACGACGACCGTTGGTACTCCAACGACCGCCTGGCCGAAGCGTTTGGGATCGCCAAAGATTCGGCCATTTTGATGGACAAACTGGGATACGACGTTCTGTGGATGGCCGAGCACCACTTCCAAAGGGAAGGCTACGAGTGTATCCCCAATCTCTTGATCCTGAGCCAATACCTGTGCCGGTTCACCAAGAACCTGAAATTTGGCTGTGGGTTCAACATCCTGCCCATGTGGCACCCCATCCGTCTGGCCGAAGACTTTGCGATGGTCGACATTCTAACCGGCGGCAGGGTTATCTTTGGCATCGGACGGGGGTATCACACCCGCGAGATCGAGAGCTTCGGCGCGCCTCTTTTGGACCCCGACGCCAACCGGGAGCTATTCGAAGAACAGTACGAGATCATCATGAAGGCCTTCAACGAGGAGTCCTTCTCCCACAAGGGCAAGCATTACACCATCCCGCCAGAGGTCCCCTACCGGGGCTACACCTTGAAAGATATCACCGTGGTGCCGCGCCCAGTGAACCCTGTGGAGACCTGGCAGCCCGTGGTGTCAGGCAGTGACCGGGGCATGGACTTCATGGCCAAGCACGGTATCAAGGGCCTGATTCTGGGCACCCACGCCGACTACGTGGACGAGTACATGCACAAGTTCCAGGAAGCCAACGCCAGGTATGGCCGTGACCTGCCCCTGGGCGGCAACCTCGGCCTTGGCCTGTGGGCGTACCTAGACGACACCACGGCCAAGGCCGAGAAGGCGCTGGAACCTCTCTTCGAAGAGCACGTCAAGTTCGCCGCTCCCCTGGGTATGCTCCGGTATACCGACGAGCAGATGAAAGAGGTGGGTCCCGGCGGCGTGGCCCGCCATATCGCGGCGGGCGTTGACTTCCGCGAGACGCTGGACAAGAAAGCCTGGTTCGCCGGCGACTCTGAGTCAACGATCTCCTACCTCAGGGAGATCGAGGCGAAGTACCCCGGCGTAGAGCAGGTGATGATCGGCTTTCCCATGGGCGAGACCAAGGCCCAGTTCAAAGACCAGATTACCCGGTTCGCCAAGGAAGTCATTCCGACCTTCAAGGCCCAGAAGGTGAGCGTTTAAACAGCGTTCTTTAGTAGACGACGACACGTAGGGGCACGGCATTGCCGTGCCCCTACGTGTCTCTGGGATCCGCGATTTTGTGCTGGACGCCTGATTGGGCTACACTCCGTGCTGTTTTACAAGCTTGTTACAGAGTCACACCTTGCTGTTCCCTCTGAATGTTCAAACCTGACTCACGAGGTACGCCTTGCTTTTCCCTACAGAAGAAACCGACCGGTTGCTAGCCAACTTACAGAGCGGCAAGCCCTCGCTCTGCGCCTATGTTTTCAGCCACCCCAACATGGTGGAGGTGGCGGGCATCGCGGGCATCGACTGTTTCATGGCCGACATGATGTTCACGGCCCACGATTGGGATAACATCGCCCATCTGGTGCGGGCCGCCCGGGGCACCGGCATCTCTCCCATGATCCGTGTGCAGTCCTTCCCATGGGCTGACGGCACCGACCGGCGCACCATCTCCGACGCCGCCCGTGCCCTCTCCCTGGGCGCCACTGCGGTAACGATCTCCGTTGGCTCAGCCCAAGAGGTCCGGGACCTGGTGGAGCTAAAATACGACTGGCACCGCCAGATACACCTTCGCCGATTCTGGACCGCTGAAGAATTCCCGGAGTACGCCGCCAAGGTGCGTAAAGGCACCCTGATCGTGCCCACCGTCGAGAGTGAAGGGGCCCTGAACGATCTGGACGAGATCCTGGCCATCGACGGGATAGAACTGGTCTGGCTGGCGGCCGGTGACGTGACAAAGATACTGGGAGTGCCCTTCAAATATGAGGACCCCAAGGTCATGCGGCTTGTGGAAGGGGCGGTTAAAACCGCTGAGAAGAACGGAGCGGCAATCATGTACAACATGGGTCTGGACTCGCCCGATTTCGACTCCATGGCCGCCGCCGCCAAGCGGCTATTCGACCTAGGAGTGCGGGTAGTGGGTCTGGGAGCGATGGAGTGGCACATGCAGATGGCCCTGGAGCACATCCGCAAGAATTCCATCGGGTAGGGACACGCGTGGGCAGGTCTGATGCTTAGCCGAAGGCCCCATCCTAACCTTCCCCGTTGGGAGGGGGAAGGGACATGCCCTAACCCGGGAGCAGCCTAGTTGCTGTAGAGCCAGTCTGGCACCGGACGCCGCTCGCCGCCTGCGCCGCGGGCCAGTGAGTCCTTGAGTACGCCGTACTTGGAGCGGAAGGGCCTTACCCGGTTGGGCGTCCCAGTGCGCCCCAGACCCACCAGAAACATCAGGCTTTTCCCGGCGGCATCGGGCGAGAAAAAAGCGGTCACGGCATCGTCGAAAAAGGTCATGCCGGTGGCGCCCAGCCCCAGCGAGTGGGCGGCGATATAGACATTTCCGCCCATCACGCCTGCCTCCAACTGGGCCGTCCGGTAACCCCGGTTGCCAAACTTCCCCAGGGCCGATTCCAGGTCGACCAGGAAGAAGACCACGGCGCTAGCATCGGCCCCCAAAGCCTGCTCGAAGCATAGATGCCCAGCCTCTGCCCTGAACTCCCCTTCTTTCAGAAGCTCCAGCACGTTTGTTTTTCTTGAGTAGTGATACGCGCCCGGAGTCAGGCCGTCCACCGCGTTGACTATCAGGTAGGGCTCGGTCAGACCACCGCCAAAGTCGGCGGGCATCGCCGTGGTTGCAGCCGCCAGCATGGCCGAAAGTTGGTCCAAGCTGATCGGCTCCTGGGCGAAGCGGCGGGTGGAGCCCCGCTCTAAGATCGCCTCACCCAACGGCAAGGAGTCAATGCCGGGGATGCGCGCTTCGGCGCCATGAACATGGCCCCGCCACTCAGTGACTTCATCGGGCGATGCCAGGCGGGCTTCGACGTGGAGCAAGTCTGATTCCGGATAGGGGATTGGTTCGCTGAAACCCAGGTCTCCCGAACCTATGGGGTCCAGGGCACTGGAGATATGTGGCCCCGGCCCTTCCACTTGGCCGAGCGCTACCAAACAGGTGCTCGCTTCTTGCTCCGAGTCCACCCCCAAGAGTTGGTCTAGATCGGCGTCAACGAACCCCGCCGACACGCGGGCGGGCAATCCAAGCGAGGTGGTGGTTGCCAGCAGGTTTGCCAGCACCGTGCCATTGTCCCAGAAGCAGTATCGGTAGCCCCTGGTGCGGTACTTCCAAGCGCTGCGCCAGAAGACCGCCGTGCTGACCACAACTGCAGGGGTGGATGCCAGCGATTCATCGGCGGCAGCGGCGGCCATGTTCCTCCGGTAGTCGCCTGTCCGCAATTGGGACAGGGCGTTCTTTGCGGGGGCGTAGTGGTAGACGCCAGCGGCCAGACCGGGCAGGTCGCCGCAGACCAGATATAGCTCGATGGGGTAGAGCGCCCCAGCCGATGCGGCAGCCCGGTAGTGGACCTCTCCCGCCGCCGCCAGGACCCGCTTTCTGACCAGGCCCGCCGAGTAGTGGAGCACTTGGGCAATCCCATTCAGATCGAGAGGTGCGGCGTCCCCTGTGGCGTCCCCTGGGCCAGCGCCGGAGATCGCCTCCAGGGTGGGCATCTCAGGGGGTAACGCCTGGGGCAGCGGTATCTGCGTCAGGCCGGGATATGACTTGTAGAGCGGCGGCTTGGTCAGCAGGTTGATGTAACTTAACTTGGTGGCGTCGTGGAACGCCCCCGCCGCTTGACTGTCACCGTTGGCCAAGACCGGCCTCCTTGGTTTGAACGTCGCAGCTAATGAAATTAGCCTTTCCGGTCATCCGTTCGTGGTGAGCTCCGTCGAACCATAACTGCGCCAGCGCCCTTTGACGGGGCTCAGGACGAACGAATGAGTATGGCTTCTTGGTATCCACGCATAGTGATTTCGCCTATGCGCCACCCATCGAGAGGACTTCGTTGAATTCCTCTTTGGTTACGGGTTGGATGGACAGACGCATGCCTTTCCTGATTAGCAGCATGTCTTTCAACTTAGGGTTGGCCTTGATGTCTTCCAGGGTTACGGGGTTAGGCATGGGGCGTTCGGCTCTTATGTCGACCATTGACCAGATGGGGTTCTCATGAGTGGCCTTGGGGTCGTAATGTTGGTCGTCAGGGTCAAGTCCGTGGAAGTCGTCATACCCTTCCCGCACGACGCTGGCTATGCCCACTACCGACAGCGGCTTGGCGTTCGAGTGGTAGAAGAGGATGCCGTCGCCGATCTTCATGTCGTCGCGCATGGAGTTCCGGGCCTGGTAGTTTCGGACGCCGTCCCACTCGGCCCAGCCATCGGGCTCGTTGGTCAGGTCGTCAAATGAATAGGCGTTGGGCTCTGATTTGAAGAGCCAGTATCGTGTCATGCTCGTTCCTCGCAGGCTGTCAGCATTCAGTGATCAGCGCAGCTTGATTCCCGCTGCTTCCATGTCGAAGCAGCCCTCGATTAGGACTTCTTTTTCTTGGCGTAGGACGTCTTTTCTTACCCGCAGGCTGGGAGTTCTTGGCAGTTGGGACCGGACTTCCCAGTAGCGGGGCACCTTGAAGTAGGCCAGGTTCTCGGCGCACCAGTAGACCAGCTCTTCAGGGTCGGGGGTGGCGCCCTCTCGGGGTGTGACGTAGGCCTTGACCTCGTCTTCGCCCAGTTCCGAGGGGACTGCCAACACCGCGCAGTCCAGAACTTTCGGGTGGCGCTTGACCACGTTCTCCACCTCTTGGGACGAGATGTTCTCCCCACGGCGGCGGATGATGTCTTTCTTCCGGTCGACGAAGTACAGAAAGCCGTCCGAGTCCACCCAGCCCAGGTCGCCGGTGTAGAGCCAGCCGTCGCGCAAGGTCTCGGTGTTCTGCTCCTCGTTGTGCCAGTAGCCGGGCATGATGGCAGGGTTGTGGATGGTTATCTCGCCTACGGTGTCCACGCCTACGTGCACCCCGGTGACAGAGTGGGCGATGCGTACCTGGTTCTCGAACCCGCCCTGAGGGTGCTGCCGGGGCTCCCCCGACGAACCGGCACGCCGTTCTTTGCCGATCTTCTCGATGGTCCCGAAGCAGGTCTCAGTCATGCCGAAGCCGACGATTATGTCGGTGTCGAAGCGGTCTTGGAAGTCGGCCAGGAACTCGGGCGGAAACGACGGCGAACCGTAGAACAGCCGGACGGTGTTGTCTTTGTCGTCGGGCGATGGCTCGTTCTTGGACAGAACCGGCATCATCATGCCAATGAAGTTGACCACGGTGGCCTTGGCCTCCCGCACCTGGTCCCAGAACCGGGACGCGCTGAAGCGGTCGACCACCACCAACGTCCCGCCGGCAGCCAGGGCGCCCATGGTCGAGTAGTACTGGATGTTGGCGTGATAGTAGGGCAGGCAGGTGAAGAATCGGTCTTCCGGGGTGGCCTCCGTCCAGTGGGCGAAACCCTGCCCGGCGGCCACATACATCAGGTGGGTGCACATAACGCCCTTGGGGTTGCCGGTGGTGCCCGACGTGTAGACCAGCATGGAGATGTCGTGGGGTGATATCTCCGGCAGGGTCGCTAAAGGCACAGCCGCGTTATGGGCTTCGCCGTAATCTAGCCAGCCATCCACTTTGGAATCCGAGCCCCGCAGCAGCCTGATTTCTACGCTGGGCGCCAGGTCCGCTGCTGCTCCGGCAACTTCGGCCAGCAAGGGGTCAGTAATGAGGCCCTTGGCTTCGGCGTTGTTCAGGATGTAGGCCATCTCTTCGCGCTTGTAGGCGGTATTCACCGGCACGGCGATGGCCCCGATGAGGGACAGGCCGAACCAGGAGTAGACATACTCGATGCAGTTGGGCATGAACAGGCACACCCGGTCGCCCTTCTGGATACCCAACCCGGCGAACATGGCAGCGGCTTTCCGCACGCCGTCGTAGAACTCTTGGTAATTCCGGCTCAAGCCGCCAATCTCGATAAAAGTCTTGCCAGGATCGCGGGCCACCACTTCTTCCAGGAACTGGCCCAGGGATTTTTCCCAAGGTTTTGGTGTGTCGGTGGGCATATGCTGGGAACCCCAATAATAACTGTGTGGATGGACGGCCTGAGCCAGTCACCTGACAGTCTCAAGCCTTATATGAAAATGCGGTTGCACCGCCAAACTAACATTTGCGGCATGGCGGGTCAATGGGCCTGTATAATGCCGATATGCCAGATACAGAACAGCCGGTAACCCCGGTCTCGGTGGACCCCAACCGGCTTAAGATAACGAACAACGACGCTAGTGGAGGCACCCTCGTCGGCTTCAAGTGCAACGAGTGCGACACCACCGTGTTCGGCCCGGCCGTCTTCTGCCAGTCGTGCACATCTACCGATCTAGAAGCCGTGGAGCTGGGCGGCAAAGGCATGTTGTTCAGCTACACCATCGTCAGGATACCGCCCGCCGGTTGGCCGGGGGATGTGCCCTACGTGTTGGGCCAGGTCGAACTTCCCCAAGGCCCCCAGGTGCTGGCGGAAGTCATAGACTGCGAGCATGAAGATCTCAAGATAGGCATGGCAGTTGAGATGGTACTGAAGGCGGTGCCAGCCGAGAACGGCGGACCGGACAAGGCTGTCTATAAGTGGCGTCCTGCTTAAGTTGGAAAGGAGACAACATGGATTCCGAATCCAACGAACATGAAGCGTTCGCCCTACCTTCGGATGAGGTCCAAAAGAGGGCAAGAGCCCTACTGCGGAGAATTACCCATGACGAATAAGATAAAACCCGGCCGTGAAGTGATGGTGGTCGGGGTTGGCCTGCACCCGTTTGGCCGCTTCCCCGACAAGGACCTGGGCGACCTGGCCATCGGGGCGGTGCTGCCTGCCCTAGAAGACGCGGGCGTCAAATGGAAGGACATCGCCATCGCCTACTTCGGCCACGTCTATTATCAGGGCATGTCTGTGGGCGAGACTACGCTGTCCAAGCTGGGTCTGACCGGCGTTCCCATCGTTAATGTCGAGAACGCCTGTTCCAGCGGCTCCACGGCCTTCTGGCAGGCCTATTGGGGAATCGCCACCGGGCTTTATGACATGGCCCTGGCTTTCGGCGCGGAGAAGGTGCCACGTGGGCCCGTAACTGTAACCCCTGAGGACGCTCCGGAGCGGTACATCGGCGGCGACCACATGATGGCCGGGTACGCGCTGCGGGGCAAGCGATACATGGAGGAGACCGGCGCTCCGGCCACGGCCCTGGCCCAGGTGACGGTAAAGGCCCGGCAGAACGCCACCATGAACCCATTCGCCCATCGCAAGGACACCTACACGATAGAAGAGGTCCTGAATTCGCGGATGATCGCTGACCCGTTGACGCTGTTCCAATGCTGTCCCACAAGCGAGGGCGGCGCGGCGGCGGTGCTCTGCGCCCGCGAAGACCTGGCCAAGTACGGCATCGACGAGAGCCGGGCGGTGTCCATCGCAGCGGCCGTTTTGACTTCCGGGGAGTACAACGGACGTGGCGCAGATCATTCGGCGTTCAGTCCGTACCGCACCGAGCCGGCGGCTCTCCAGGCCTACGATATGAGCGGCCTGGGCCCCGAGGACGTTGACCTGGTGCAGGTCCATGACGCAGCTACGATCGGTGAGTTACAGCAGATCGAGGCGCTGCACCTTTTCCCCTTTGGTGAGGCCTGGCAGGGGACGGTGGAGGGACGCACTGCGCTGAGCGGCGATATCCCGGTGAACACCGACGGCGGGCTGCTGGCCATGGGGCATCCCTTCGGGGCCTCGGGCATTCGCATGATCCACGAGACAGCCACCCAACTGCGCGGCGAGGCCGGCCCCCGTCAGGTGGCCAACGCGCGGGTAGGCGTGGCCCAATGCTCCGGCGCCGGGGACGTAACCACGGTGCATATCTTAAAGAAGGGATAGAAACCATCAGTCTTCGGTGACCAGGTCCCGGGACCGGCTGACAGCCGAAGGTCATCGATGGAATCGGGACTAGCATGCCCTCCTACCTCGTCCTGGCTGCCATGAAAGGCCGCTTCGTCTCTGACCAGGGACACACCTACGACAACTTCCAGTTCATGGGATACTCGGACGGTCCCGATTCAATATCGGCGGTCACCGCCTTCTTCGACGAACCACCGTATCCGATCGTTTGGGGAGACGTAGAGTACCTCTGGGCCGAACGCCTAGCCGAAGACCCCGCCAACGGACACCTTGGGGACTACGGGCGAGTGTATGTGGAGACGCTGCGGGCGCGGTGGGATGGTGGTGGGGAATAGCGGTAGGTAAGAATTGAGGCCTTGTGCAGAGGCTCACCCCACCTCTGACTACGTCGAGAGTCTCTACTTCGTCGGACCTATCCCTCCCTCTCTCACTGGGGAGGGGACAAACTTCCGTCATTCCTGCGAAGGCAGGAATCCAGGCAAACCGACTCGTCTGGAGCTCCGCTCACCCCGGTGCCTCTCTTGAGCTATAATCTACAACTGGCGCCCTGAGGCGCGAATACGCACGGCATCTGGAGGACTGACTTGATTCGAACCCTTGAAGGAGTGACCCCAAAGGTGGCCGACACCGCGTGGGTCAGTGAGTTTGCTTACGTTGTCGGCAACGTTGAGATAGGCGAGTATGCCAGCATCTGGCCCGGCGTGACGGTCCGAGGTGACAGCCCAAATGCCATCGTCATCGGCGACTACGTAAACATCCAAGAAGGCTCCGTGATCCACGGCGACGGCCTGACCATCGAGAACCACGTTTCGGTGGGGCACTCCGTGGTGGTCCACTGCGATCTGGTGGGCCAGGGGTCTCTTCTGGGCAACAACTGCACCATCTTGAACCGGGTTACCCTGGGCGAGAACTGCCTCGTAGCCGCAAATTCGGTGGTGCTTGGCGGCACTCAGGTCCCGGCACGCTCCTTCATGACCGGAGCGCCGGCCGATGTCAAACGTGAAGTCACCGACAAACAGGTTACCCAGATGGCCCACACCAACGAAGAACTCGTAAAACGCGCCAAGTCCTTCAAAGACAGCGGCCTTTAGGATTCGGAGAATCATAAACAATCCCCTCTCCCGTCCTTCCGCGGAGGGAGGAGAGGGTTTGGGCCGACGAAGTCGAGACTCTCGACGTAGTCGCAGGTGAGGGAGCTTTTTCAGGGTAGGCCAAGCTTCGAGCCGACCCGCCGGCCCCTCTACCCCAGCCGCCGCGCCGCCGGCAGCACCTTGTCAGCCAAGTGCTCCATGACCTTGATGCAGTCGGACAGGCTCTCAACCCGAAAATCGTAGGTCAGTTGGTCGATGCCGATCTCCTGGCAGGCGTGGAGGTCGTCAATCACCTCCTGGGTGCTCGCCACCAGCGTGCCGCCGGTCTGAACGTAGCCGCCCTCGCCTAAACCTATGTCGGTGAAATGCAGGCTCCGCTTCAGCGAGACAGTGACCTCAGATAGATCCCGCCCCTCTTTTTCGATACGCTCCCTTAGATAGGCCAGGTTCTCGGCCACGAATTCCGGAGTTTGGCGAGAGGTGTGCCAGCAACTGCCGTACTTGGCAGTCCGCCGCAGCGCCGCCTTGGTGTGGCCTCCCACCCAGACGGGGATGCCGGGTTGTTGGATTGGCTTGGGCTCAAACTTGATGCCGTCAATATCGTAGTATTTGCCGTGGAACTCGGGGTCTGGTTGGCTCCAGAGTGCCTGCATGATTTCCAGGAACTCGTTGGTGATTGCCCCCCGTTGGTGGTAGTCCATCCCCAATATCTGAAACTCTTTCTCCAACCAGCCCACGCCGACGCCGCAGATGATGCGGCCACCGGTCAGGACATCCAGTGAGGCAAACATCTTGGCTTGGACCACTGGGTTCCGATAGGGCACGATGATCACTGTGCTTCCCAGCTTGATGCGGCTGGTGCAGGCCGCCAGGAATCCCAGTAGGGTCATGGTCTCCAGATATGGCTCGTCCGACGGCCGGGAAAACGATCCGTCGGCGGAGTAGGGGTATTGGTTGGTCCCCGCCGTGGGCAACACGATGTGATCGCCGGCCAAGACCGACTCAAAGTCCAATTCCTCTGCGGTCTCCACGAACCGTCTTAGACCGGGCACGTCGGGTATCCGGGGTATCGAGATTCCGATTTCCAATTCTGGCGCCTCCAAATTTGTTATAGGTTAGATTAACAGCCCGGCGAGTAGGAGAGAGCGGACACCGTTTCACCGTCCGGGTCGATCAGCGCGGCTTCGTCGGGGTTTGAGTTATTCCAAATGGAGGGCTTCCGTTGGAACGAAAACCCGCCTGACTCCGGGTGCTCTTCAATGGTGTAGACGCGGACTGACGCCTGAGGTTGCAACTCAAATGCCGGAAACGTGAATTCCGGCGAGCCGTCGGCCTGATCCATCAGCCGCCAACCCAGGAGTTCCAATGTTCTGCCGCTCTGGTTCAGCACTTGGATATATTCGTCTGCTTTGGTGGTCTTAACCAGCCCGTCGAAAAATCGGTTCTACCGGGGTTGGCATAACAGTGGCGTCGGTCACTATCTGCGGTGCCGGATTGGGTATGGCAGTGGATGGCGGCTGGGTAGGCAGGACCTGAGTTGCCGTTGGCGCAGGCGCGAGAGAACTGCCGGCTGTGATTATCACGTTGCGCGTAAGCTGGGAGCCCGAGCATCCCACGGCCAGCGCCATTAGAGACAGAAGGACCACGGCCAATAGGAATCTCCATTTGGCGCTCAATCAACCACTCCAAAGGCGCGACGGTCCGAACATTTAATGAATTCACCGGAATGCGACCTGCGCCAACAATAACTTAACGCCTTGCGGCGCGCAATCTGCGTGCTATAATCTCCACAAATCACGTCTGGGGCGACCCGGACGTAAAGCAAACCAATCACTTTATATAGATCGGAAATTGGGAGGATACGATGGATAAAGGCGCAGCGACAATTGATGGTGGTTCGGTAGAATTCGCCATGGGCTACCGGGCAGAGATCATGGATGACCAAGGCCTGTGCGTGCAGGTCTATTCCAAGATAGATGGCAAAGACACCGAGATTCTTCGGTTCGACTGCTTCGACCAGGCCCCTCATTATCACTATGGGCCTGAGAACCATAACATCCGCCTGTTCTTGGACAAGACGACCTCGGGCAACCCCCTCGGCTGGACGCTGAACAACCTGCGCAACAACATGGTTGCCATGGTGAGCCGGTCCGGTTACGAGGACTTGGCCGCTTCCCTGGAAAAGACCCCGGTGAAAAAGGCCATCTTGGACAAGGTTGAGGCGAAATCCCGCGATTTGATTCGCGAGGGGCGCCGCACCGTCCATCACACGATGCCCGAGATGGTTGATGGCGACATCGTCGAAGCCGGAAACATCCGCTTCGGCCTGGAATACCGCCACCTGCCCCAGATCAACGACGAGGGTATGGCCATTCACGTTCTGACCGACGTGGCTGGACAAGAAGTAGAAGTTTTGGCCTTCGACTGTTTCCAGAATGGCCCCCACTACCACTATGGCCCCCGCAACCAGGACATCCGCATGTACTGGGACGTGACCACCTCCGGCGAGACGCTGAAGTGGACCCTAGATCAGTTCAAGGGCGGCAAGCTAAAGACCATGATCGAGCGCGCCGGCTACCCCAGTGTCGCCGCCGAGTTGGACGAAAGCTTGGTCCAGTCCCTAATGCCCAAGATCGAGAAACGGTCCTGGGAATTGGTCGCGCTGAACAACAAGTAACCAGCCAACCAAACTCGCAACCAGAAAGAGGCCCCGAGCGACCGGGGCCTCTTTCTGGTTCTGGATCGGACGGAAGCAACTACATCATCGTATACCCGCCGCTTACGCTCAGGGTCTGGCCGGTTATGAAGCTGGCGGCGTCTGAGGCTAGGAAGACTACGGCGTTGGCTACTTCCGATGCTTTACCCATGCGGCGGAAGAGGTAGTTGCGCTCTACTTTCTCGCGAACTTCGTCGGTGAATATGTCTCGCATCTGGGTCCACATGCTCTCGTCGCTGATGGACTCTTCGTTCGGAGGCACCACCAGACCCGGACACACCACGTTCAGCCGCAGTCCGTAACGCCCCGTCTCTCTGGCGACCGATTTGCTCAGGGCGATCACCCCGGCTTTGCAGGCGGAGTAGACGGCCTCCCGGTACTCGCCCATCCGGCCGGCGTCGGAACTGATGCAGACGATTGCCCCGGCCTCCTTCTCGATCATGCCCGGCAGCACCGCGTGGATGCAGTTGATGGCGCCCCAGAGGTTAACCTGGACCTCGCGCTCCCACTCGCTTCGGGGCTTCTCCACGAACAGCCGGTCCACGGTCCAGCCCACGTTGTTCACCAGAACGTCCACCGGCCCGTACTCTGCGATGGCCGCTTCGATCATGGTGGTGACCTTTTCGGGGTCGGTGACGTCCGTGGGGACGACGTTCACTACCGCTCCCGTGTCCATGGCCGCCACTTCTCCGGCGACTATTTCGCCCTGGCTGGGCACCAACTCGGCGATGGAAATGCGCGACCCCTCGGCCGCGAAGGCGTGAACGATGGCGCGGCCGATGTTGGTGCCGCCGCCGGTGACGATGACGTGTTTACCTTTTAAGCCCAGTTCCATTGGAGGTACTCCTCGTTATTGTCAGGCGTGGTTAAAGATCGGTTGAAAGGAGTTCCGGCCGCACGACTTGCGGGATGCCGCCGAACCGAAGCCGCAGCAGCCCCTTGACGTCTTCTTTGGCGGTGCCGACCACGTTCACGGTGCTGGTGGGGTCGTCAATCCATTTGACCGGCACGGACGCGATGTTGAACCCGCGTTTGGCGGCGATGACCAAGAGTTCGGTGTCGAAGAACCAGTTGTTGTTCTGGATCCTGGGCACGATGGCCTCGGCAGTGGCACGGGTCAGCGCTTTGAAGCCGCATTGGGCGTCGGGCAGCCCGGTAAAGAACATAGTGTTTATAAGAAGGTTATATCCCCTGGAGATGAACTCCCGCTTGAAGCCCCGGCTTACCTGCGACTCCTTGCTCAGCCGGCTGCCCACGGCAATGTGGCTGCCCGACTCCAAGGCCGCAATCAGTTGGGGGAAATGGGACAGGTCGGTGGAAAGGTCGGCGTCCATGTAGCTGACGATGTCGGCATGACTGTCCAGCCACGCCGTCCGCAAGGCCCGGCCCCGGCCTTTCTGGGAGATGCGGAGATAGTTGACCCGCTGATACTGCCGGGTAATCATCTCCGAGACCGCTTGTGTGCTGTCGGTGGAGGCGTTGTCCGCGATGGTCACCTGCCAGGGGTTGGCCAGGTGGCTCTCAAGGAACTCAGTCAGGGTGGCAATGGTGCGCGGAAGGGCCTCTTCCTCGTTATAAACGGGTATAGTTATGTCAACTTTCGCGGCCATCCCGATGCTTCTCGCTCGCCCGTGCCCGCTGGCCTAATGCCTGAAGTGGCGCACGCCGGTGAACACCATGGCCAGTCCGGCCTTGTCGGCGGCGGCGATGACTTCATCGTCACGGATGGACCCGCCCGGCTGCACGATGGCGGTGATACCGGCCTCAGCGGCCAACTCGATATTGTCGGCGAAGGGGAAGAAAGCGTCCGACGCTAGCACCGAGCCCTTGGCCTTGTCGCCGGAGGCCCGCTGCGAGAGGTGAACGCTGACCACCCGGTTGGGCTGGCCCGCGCCCATGCCCACCAGCGTCAGGTCCTTGGCGAAGACGATGGCGTTGGACTTGATGTGCTTGGCGGCTTTCCAGGCGAAGGCCAGGTCTTTCATCTCGCCATCGGTGGGTTGCCGCTGGGTGGCAACGTTCCAGGTGGCCGGGTCCTCAGCGATGGCATCGGCGGCCTGGACCAGGATGCCGCCGGTGATGGGTCGAAGGTCGTAGGCCGCGGTGTCTGGTTGCTTGTCGATGGCTAAGATGCGCAGATTGCGCTTCTTTTGCAGGATCTCCAGCGCCGCCGGTTCATAGTCCGGGGCGATGACAACCTCGTAGAACACGGGCTCCATGGCCTCGGCGGCGGCGGCGGTGACAGTTCGGTTGAAGGCCACGATGCCGCCAAAAGCGCTCACCGTGTCGCCCTCGTAGGCTTGGAGATAAGCTTCGGCGATGTCGTCCCGGCTAGCCAGACCGCAGGAGTTGGCGTGCTTCACGACCGACACGGTGGCGTCGGCGAAGTCGGATGCTGTGCGCCAGGCGGCGTCGGCGTCCATCAAGTTGTTGTAGGAAAGCTCCCGGCCGTGGAGTTGGCGAGCTCCGGCCATGCCCACGGGGGAGCTGGACTCGGAGTATAGGGCCCCTGGTTGGTGGGGGTTTTCGCCGTAGCGCAGCCCGGCCACTTTCTTCAGGGAGATGGTCAGGGAATCGGGCAGTTCATCGGCCTCGCCCTCGCTACCCAGTAGATATCCAGTCACTGCGGCGTCATAGGTGGAAACGTGGTGAAAGGCTTTGGCTGCCAGACTCCGGCGGTCTTCTACGCTGAGCCCGACGTTGGCCAGCTTCTCGCCGACCCAGCCATAGTCTGCGGGGTCCACTACCACGGCCACGGACGGGAAGTTCTTGGATGCGGCCCGCAACATCGTTGGCCCGCCGATATCGATATTTTCAAGGGCGTCGGCCAAGGTCACGTCAGATTTGCTGATGGTCTCCACGAAGGGATATAGGTTGACCACTACCAGGTCGATGGAGTCGATGTTCTGGGTCTTCAACTCGCCCATATGCTCCGGGGAATCACGCCTGGCCAGCAGCCCGGCATAGATGGTCGGATGGAGGGTTTTGACCCGTCCTTCCAGAATCTCCGGCGAGCCGGTGTAATCGGCCACTTGTTGGACCGTGAGACCTCCGTCTGATAACGAATGGTGGGTGCCGCCGGTGCTGAGAAGTTCGTAACCGGCCGCCACTACCTTTTTGGAGAATTCAACGATCCCGGTCTTGTCGTAGACGCTGAGCAGTGCTTTCAATTTCCTCTCCGTTTGATTGAGGCTATCTTAACGATCTGTACTACCGCTTACCTAGTCCTTCGACAGGTCTGATTGCGTCGAGATTCTCGATCTCGGTCGCAGCTCAGGATGAGCGGTAAAACTCCCACTGCCGTTCGTGGTGAGCTTGTCGAACCATATTTGGGCTGGCTTCAGTTGTTGAAGACGACCTGTTCGCCTTCGCTGCGGGAAATTGTCTTTCCGATGACCACCGCGTCGGGCAGGATTTCCAATATCTTGGCAACGTTGGCCTCGGGGCAGACGGCCACCATGCCCAGGCCCATGTTGAACACCCGGTACATCGCTTCGTCGCTGATCCCGCCCTGTTTCTGGATCACCTGGAATATCGGAAGCACCGGCCATGACCCATGGTTGATCTCAGCGGCCAGGCCATCGGGCAAGATCGCCGGCAGCTTGCCGGGCAGTCCGCCTCCGGTGATGTGGGCCAGGCCATTGACCAGTCCGAACACCGGCTCCATCAGCGGATAGTAGCTGCGGTGGGGCACCAGCAGTTCCTCGCCAAGTTGGTGGTTCAGTTTGTCGAAAAGGCGGTACAGCACGTTGGGGTCATTGTCCGAGTCGAACACATGGCGCACCAGGGAGAAGCCGTTGGTGTGCAGTCCGGAGGACGGAACGCCCACCAGGACGTCGCCAGCCTTGATGTTCTTTGATTCCAGGAGCTGGTCTCTTTCCACCGCGCCGACCACGAACCCGGCCAGGTCCATCTCGTCGTCGGAGTAGACTTGGGGCATCTGGGCAGTCTCGCCGCTGATGAGGGCGCACCCAACCTCGCGGCAACCCCAGGCGATCCCGCGCATAAGGGTATCCAGGCGTTGGATGTCCAGCTTGCTGAAGGCTACGTAGTCCAGGAAGAAGAGGGGTTTGGCGCCCCTGGTGAGGATGTCGTTGACGTTAAGGGTAACCAGGTCTTGGCCCACGGACTCGAAGTGTCCCAGTTGGGCCGCGATTTTCATCTTGGTGCCCACGCCGTCGGTGCTGGCAACCAAGACCGGTTGTTGGTAGCCCGAAAGCTGGTAGAGTCCGGCGAAGCTTCCGGAACTGTCCAGTACCTCGGGGCCGTAGGTGCTGGCGGCGAACCCTTTGATCCGCTCTTTCAGGCCGTCCATCCGTTCCAGGTCAACGCCCGATTCCCGGTATGCTTCACTTGCCAATTTGAGGCTCCTCCCGTTCCCTTCCGCCCGACGGCGGGCCGGATTAACCGACGCTGTAAAAGGTTAATTCAAGGGGGGCATGATGGCAAGGGGCAACGACGGCGATATAACGAACAGATTACGGGGTCCGGACTGGGGAAGAAGGGAGTTAATCAGACGCCGGTCCGGCCTGTTCCAACGCGAACTTTGACAGTTCCAGTTGGATCGGCACTGGGTAGTCGCCGGTGAAACAAGCGTCGCAGAACCCTCCCTTGGTGCCGCCCATCACCTTCATTAGGCCTTCCACACTCAGGTAACCCAGGCTGTCGGCGCCGACCAGGGCGCGAATCTCTTCCAGACTGTTGTTGGCGGCCAATAATTCGTCGCGGGAAGCCATGTCCACGCCCATGAAGCATGGGTGTTTGATCGGTGGCGCGCACACCCGCATGTGGACCTCTTTGGCCCCACCTTTTTTGAGGAGGTTCACCACATGGGGAGTCGTCGTGCCGCGGACGATGCTGTCGTCAACCACCACCAACCGCTTGCCCTGGATCACTTCCACCAGGGTGTTGAACTTCTGACGCACTCCCAAGTCGCGGAGGCGTTGTTCCGGCTCGATGAACGTCCGGCCCACGTAACGGTTCTTGACCAGCCCTTCACTGAAGGAGATGCCCGATTCCTGGGCGTATCCCACGGCCGCGGCGGTGGACGAGTCCGGTATACCAATCACCAGGTCAGCGTCTACCGGATGCTCCCGGGCTAGTTCGGCTCCCAGTTGCTGGCGTGCGGAGTGGACCAATTGGCCGGCCATCACGCTGTCGGGCCGGGCGAAGTAGATCAGTTCAAAAATACAGAGGGCTTGGCGTCCGGTGCCGCCGGACCAGGTGGCCGTGCGGAGACCGTTGCCGTCGACGATCACGACTTCCCCCGGATCCAGTTCCCGGAGGTATTCGGCGCCGATGTGATCGAGGGCGCAGGACTCGGAGGCGACGACCCAACCGCCGTTCATCTTGCCCAAGCAGAGCGGGCGGATGCCCAGCGGGTCGCGGGCGGCGATCATAGTGTCTTTCGTTTGTATGACTATCGAATATGCGCCTTCCAACTGGCGCATGCACTGGAAGACCCTTTCTTCCCAGGAAGAGCCGACAGCGTGGGCCAGCATCTGGGCGATGACTTCTGTGTCAGTCGTGGATGTGAACGTGCAGCCCCATGCATCTTGGAGCTGTTCTTTCAGTTGGACGGCGTTGATGATGTTGCCGTTGTTCGCTACTGCCAGTTGACCGTGTTCGCCATCAACTAAAAGAGGCTGGGCGTTGCAGAGTTCGCTGCTGCCGCTGGTGGAGTATCTAGTGTGCCCGATCGCCATGTCGCCGACCAATGGGTAGAAGTCGTGCTCTCTGAAAATCTGAGTGACCAGGCCCATTTCGGCGTGGACGACCACGCTCTCGCCATTTGCGGCGGCTATTCCGGCGCTCTCTTGCCCGCGGTGCTGTAAGGCAAAAAGGCCGAAGAAAGCCAAACGGCTGGCATCCCCTTCAGGGGTAAAAACCCCTATCACCCCGCATTCTTCGTTGGGGTGATCAAATGGGACGCGGCCGAAGGGGAGTTCCAGCTCGCTACTCACAGTGTTATTTTATGTAATCCAATTTGCGGCGGTCAACAGCAAGAACCGCAATTTAAAACACTTTCTATCAATTAAGAATCTCGGCCAAGAAACCTTCGCTAAAAACCAACCCAATAAGAGTTGTTTAGCAGGCCCCGCTTCTCTACATCAATGATGCTGCGAACCAGTCCATCTATATAAGGGACTGAGGTACCGGAAATTTGTCCCTTTAGTTCCGGCTTGGCATGATCGTGACCTTTCGGCCCTCGCCCTCTCCCGTGCTTTCGGTGGACACACCAGGGTGGTCGGTGAGGCTGGTGTGAATTATGCGCCGGTCGGCCGGGGGCATGGGCTCCAGGGTGATGCTGCGGTTGGTCTGGGCCACCCTTTCAGCCACCTTGGTGGCCATGTCGCGGAGCTGGACCTCCCGCCGTTGACGGTAGTTCTCCACGTCCAGGACTACTCGGACGCCTTCAAACTGCTTCCGGACGATGAGGTTGACTAGGAATTGCAGCGCCTGCAGAGTCTGGCCCCGGCGACCGATCAGCAGACCGGAGTCCTCTCCGGCGAGGTCGATGATGGGTCCGCCGGATTCCGGGTCGTTGGCGGCCCGCAAGGTCCGGCTGACGTTTACACCGGCTGCTTCGAGGATGCGCCCGACAGCGTCCGTGGCTACGCCTGCAGCGGTGGTATCCCCTTCTGCGGTGGTTGGCACTCCCGCGGTGTTTCGTCCCGCGGATATCCTGGTTACTCGGACCCGGGCGGACTCTGAGCCGATGCCCAGGAATCCGGTCTTACCCTTACTTAGTATTTCTACCTCGGCCTCGTCGCGGTCGGCGTCGAGTTCTTTCAGTCCCAGCTCTATTGCTTCGTCGACGGTTGGGGCGCTCATCACTATCTCTGTTATCTGTTCCATGTTCTAACGACTCCTCCAATAGGACATCTTGGGATGCCTTGTTTGCTGCGGGAACCCCCGCCGGTGCAGCTTTGGGGAACAACGGGAACAATGGTCCCCAGCCACCAGTTACGAAGTATTGGATCGCTATGCCGATCACGTTGGATGTTACCCAATAAAGGGCCAGTCCGCTGGGCAATGTGAACGAGAAGAACGCAATCATCAGCGGCATCAGCCAGAGCATCATCGCCTGGTTGCCCGATTGCCTTGGGTCCGTGGACGGTTGCATGGTCATCTTCTGCTGGACCCAGGTGGACGCGAAGACGAGCACCGGCATGATTATGTTGGTAGGGTCGGACACTGACAGGTCCAACCACAGGAAATTCGCATTCAACGGCGCCGCCGAATAGATGGGCGCGATGGGTATCCAGGCGTACAACTTTTCGGATAACCCAACCAGGTCGTCCGGTTTTGAGAACACGGTCTGGATCAACACCCGGAACAGCCCGATCAAGACAGGCATCTGGACGATCATCGGGCCCAGACAGCCAAGCGGGCTGACCCCGGCCTCCCGGTACAGGCGCATGGTCTCCTGGGAAACGCGGGACCGGTCCCTGGAATACCGGTCTTGAATCTCCTTCAGCTTCGGCTGGAGCGCGCTCATGGCCCGCATCTGCTTGAGTTGTTTCAGCGTGAGCGGCATGGTGATAAGCCGTATGAAAGCGGTCAGGGTGATGATCGCTAAACCCATATTGCTGAATAGGATGGTGTAAAGCACTACCAGCCCGTTGAGCATGGGTCGAATTATCAGTTCGGTCCAGAGGAATGAAATGGCCTCCAAAGAGTCCTACCTCGCTACCGGACTTGTCCGGTTGGATTTATGGGTTAGGGGTTGCATCGGCCGCTCATAGTGTCCACGCACCATACGTTGCGTTGCCCGCTGCTGAATTCTATGCGCCTAACAGTCTTATCCTGTGATCCGACGTACACGGAATCGCCGACGGCGAACAAAGGCGCTTTTATCTCGGCGTCGCCGATCTTCTGGTTGAACAACACGCGCTGCAGGCCCAAATCGCCGGCCCTAGTGTCCAGCAATAAGAGATTCCCGTCTTTCGCCGCCACCACCAAGCCGTTCGGTACCAAAACGGGGGTCGAGACTATGGCAGAACCCACGTTATGTTTCCAGAGCAGGTTGCCGTTCCGGTCAATAGCGTATATGTTGCCGTCCATGTTTGCGGCGAAGATGGTGTTTTCGTCTGTGATGGCCCCGGCCCAGAACCAGTTTTCGCCTTCGATCGCCCACTGCAGTGTTCCATCGTCAGCTGAGTAAGCGTAGATCGTTTTGTCGAAAGAACCGGCGATTACTTTGCCGTCGAAGACCAATGGTTTTCCGGCAATTACGCCGTCGGTTTCTTGATGCCAGACCTCCTCGCCGTCGTCCAGGTTTACCGCATAGAGGTTGTGGTCTAGGGACCCAAAGTAGGCGACTCCGTCTTGCACCGCTGGCGTTGACCAGATTGCAGCGCCGGTGCGGAACGGGTTCCAGAACTGGTTCCCATTCTTGGCGGTGTAGGCATAGAGAAACCCATCTTCCGATGGGGCCAATATGATGTCGTGAGTGGGGTCGTAGGCCAGTCCGGCCACCAAAGGATCAGGCTTTATAAAGGGGTTATCAGGCCTTTTCCAGCCCTCCCCAGTTAGATTGCCAGTCTCGATATCCAGGGCGTAGACGAAACCATCGATTCCGCTAACGTAGACAAGCCCATCAACCACCAAGGGAGTATTGTAGACGCCGTGTAGGTCGTCTTGGGCGCCGGCAGGGAAGGTCCAGGTTGGCTGGAGATTGCCAGAGCCGTCGTCTTTGAAGGCCTTTACTTCGCCGTCTTTGGTGCCGATGTAGACGACGCCACCGCTGCTGACCGTGGGGTTCCAGCCGTCGCTCTGGTCCCCGATATTCCGGGTGCAGCCGATGAGGATCGGTATCAGCATCAGGGCGGATAGAATCAGCAGCCGCCGGTTCGGCAATCTCTTTTTGGGAATGGCTCGGGGCACCACGGATGCCGGTTTGGCGGGAGAGTTGTGGATGTTAGGTTCCAACAGGCAGTTAGGGGTTTTCACAGTACGGGGTCATATCCTTGGCCACCCAAAGGACGGCAGCGGCCCAGGCGTTTGACGCCAAGCCAGACTCCTTTAAGGACTCCGTATTTCTCCACTGCCTCTTGGGAATATTGAGAACAACTGGGGTAATACCGGCATGATGCGGGCAGAAATGGCGAAAGGGTCTTTTGATATAGCCAGATCGCGGAGAGCACAACATACTTCATCTAAGCAAGTCCGTCTGTGATTTAATCGGACGGCGAGCCTGAAGCCTCGCCCGAAATTTGGTCCACGATAGGTCCTGGACCGGTGGGCTGTGGAGCTTTGTCCACGATATTGGCGCGTTGCAAAAGATTGTCCGTCGCGTCTTTCAGTTCCTGATACTTGGCCTTCCCGGCCCCGCGACGGACTATGAATAAGGCATCCCACCCTGCTTTTACCGGGTTTAAGCGGACCGCCTCCCGCAGCCGTCTTTTTACCCTGTTTCTTACAGCGGCGTTCCCGACGCGCTTGCTCACTAGAAACCCAAACCTGCTGCAGTCGGAGCCGTTGGCCAGGTATCTGATGACCAGCAACCGGTTGGCTGCGCTGCTGCCCTCGACATGAATCTGGGAAAACCGTTTGGCGCCAGTGAGCCGTTGCCTGCGCTGCATTACCGGACTGAACTCCGGACGGTACTACTTGGGTGGGTTTGCCAGTGAGCGTCTGGTCGCACGCCTGGATATATAGGGCGCTGGTTTTAGACTGTCAGCTGATGACGGCCTTTGAACCGCCGTCTTTTTAAAATGGCCCTTCCGTCGGAAGTACTTGAGCGGTGACGGAAGCCGTGCACCCGCATCCTGCGTCGTTTCTTGGGTTGGTAGGTACGTTTAACCAATGATACACATCCTTACTCCGAAGAATTATAGGCGTGCCCAAATATGGCGTCAAGGATACGCCTTGCTGGGTCTGGCCTATCTGTCCTCTACGCGCCGGCGCCCTGGTCCGAGTTTGCGCCGGCCGGACGGGCGAATGCCAGCCGGTAATTAGGCGCCCACATATCGTCGAAACCTTCTAGACCCAGCTCTCGGCGTCTCTCGTTGCTCCAAAGGCAGATGGCGTTCCGGCGGCCGTGGTTGCCTATCCAGGGATCATGGAGAAATGCCACTGGCGTTTCGAGCTTCACCTCCGGATATTCGATGCCAAAGTAGAGGGCGTCCTCGTAGTAGGGACGCTCCAAACCCTGCTTGGCAGCCTCGGCGGTTGCCTCTCCTGAAGACACGGGATGATCGAAACTGAGCAGCACGATCTGGCGCGGCGTCTTGCCGTTGAAGGGCCGGCTCGCGAAATTATCGGAGAAGACCTGGGAATGGTAGTAGCCGTGGTTGGCGGCCGTCACCAGTTCCTCGGTGGTACGTCAGTCGCCCAGGTTGATTTGGTATACCGTCATGCTGCTTTAATCCACTGCCACGTGCTGGAAACTACACTTGGGGAACGCGCCAACAAAGCTGCCTTGGCGCCGGAGCGGTTGACGAAGCCGTGCTTCACCCCCGCCGGGGCCAACACAGTGTCGCCGGGACCCAGGGTGACAACCTCGTTGCCCAGCACGGCTTCAAGTTGACCTTCCACGATCGACCATGGCTTCTTCAGTGTCGTGATGGATATGGGTCATGACCTGGGCGCCGGGCGCTATATCCAGATGCCCCACCCACAGCGACTCAGCCCCATGGCTGGCGTCCACCAGCACAGTCCTCGGTATTCCCGGGTAACCCTCTTCCGTATTGGCGCCCATCCGGTACAAGATAGGCATCAGCGCCCTCCTAGAATTGGGGTTAGTGGTTGATCAATATTCGGCGGGGAATCTCTCTGGCGTTCCAGAAAACATACCGTATAATACCAATGAGCGTGCCGAAGTGGCGAAATGGTAGACGCGCCGGTCTCAAAAACCGGTGGGGGTGACCCCGTGTCAGTTCGACTCTGACCTTCGGCACCACGTTTTGATAACAAATTGATAACACGAGCCCTCTTGTTTGAGGGGGCTCGTGTATTTGGGATACCATGGGGACTGAGGCGAAGTTATCTGGAAACTTGCGGCCTTCGTTGTACTATTCCCCTCCTATTTCCCCTTTTAATCCTGTCCGCATGTCTCTTCAGGCTGTACTTGGGGATTTCTATTGGGACCTGAATCCCCGATACGTCTCGATACGAATCCGGGATGTCTCCGTCTATGGAGTCGTGAATAAAGAATGATTCTAGGCTCAACAAACGAACTGACCGACCCCAAACGTCATGTATATATGCGCCGAATGGGCGAGCCCGGCCGCCGGCCTCATCGGGCTCCTTTGGACCAATCCAAAACGGTGGGGAGCCGGGAGGTTCTCCGTCTATGGAAACGAGGCAAAACCCCATACTACTGCAGCCAAGTAAAGTGGCTGTATCGTGTTCATTTGTGTTGATATCTTTCAAAATGGCTTCACCATGTACCCAGGTGATCTCGCCCGCGTTGAAGACCTCAGATGCATCTTCGATCCGAATCCGGCCGTCCGGACGCTCTACCTCAACATGGTTCTGCAACGTGGTTGGTAAGGCCACAACGATACCAACCGGCCTCGATTCCGGGAGTAATGACTTGAGATCGTTTCTCCTTCCGAAACGGTTGATCCTTCCTTTGTAGCCCAGGTTGCCTACGATTAGCTGACGGTCATCATAATAATAGGTGGGCCTCCATCTCCCATCGCTACACAGACGCAGTTTCCTTCCGAAGGGCGGATTTCCAATCAGCCCCTCGTATGCTTCGCGCGCGCGCTCGAGCCCGTGGGTTCCAGAAGCGAATAGAGATTGATCAGGCGCAATAGTGTTAGACATTGTCTTCAAAGAGCATGTGCGGCCATCGGGTGTCTCTGGCTCTGATGTCGCCTTTGGAAGGGCAAGAGCGTATTCAACTGCTAATGAGCGTACTGCTTCCCCATGGCTGAGGTTATAGAATTTTTTCATGAAATCGATAACACCGCCTACAGCGTTGCAGGAGCCGAAGCAGCGCCACGACTGCCGATCAGGAAACACGTGGAAAGACGGTGTCTTTTCCTGATGGAAAGGACAGGGGGCTTTGAAACTATTGCCGGAACGTTGCAGAGGCACTCGCCTACCTATAAACTCGGCGATGTCTACAACCAAATTGAGGTCATCCTCTAGGATTCGTTGTCGGTGGTCCATTGGAATTTCTCCTGGGAGTAGATTACGAAATGTCGGCGGTCTTATCAGTTAACCCGCGAACCGCGCGTTTGGCGCCTTCGAACCGGCGGTTCACGGGACTCTGCTGACGCTGGTTTCCAGTAATCACAATCGTTTGGTCCTTGCATGCCAAGCTTAGGCAAACCGAACATGTTTAGCCCACGTCTGGGAGTTCGAATTAACTTTGGCGTTTAGGCTTACCCTGCGTATAACGGGGCTGCGAGGCCAATGCTTGTCAGAAGCATGAGCTCCTACTGATTACAGCGGAGCAGCAAAAGCCGTTAATGAATCGGAGTCCGGACTTGCGGCACGAATGGCGTGGACACTATTCGCTTCTTAGCTGCTCGTTATACTTTTTCAGAGCCAAAAAAGCCTCGCTTGCGGGATCATGTAGCTTAAGTTCCACAAGTTGGTTTCCGTCGTGGTAATGGTCTAGGTTTTCGACAAATGACAGGTATGGGCACTGGTATGCGATAGACCTCGTGCTTTGATCTGGAACAACAACTCGGTCACTACCTGCGTTTCGACCGTCGTAAGGAGCAGCGAGGAGCCATTTTCCTGTAGTGGGGTCCTCGCATTCGATCCAACCCGTATGATGGCTGATTGACCTCACCCGATATGGGCGGTGTTCGGTGTAGAAGTTTTTAGAATCTGGTCCAGATTTAATCAGCACAACCGCATAACCTTGGGCTGTGTGGAACTCCCCAGCGTCGTTTAGCTCAGATGTATCGATGATGCAGATAGCATCGTCCTTCATGCGAAGGATGGCGTGACTTTGGGGGGGCCGGTGTCCTCTTCTAGAACTTCGAAATCAGAGGAATAGGATGTCTGGTATCTGGAGTCGCCTAAATAAAACTTATGATTAGCCATTCCGTCGTACCTCATTTATAAGTAGCCATTCGCTCTGCGAATCAGATACCGTAAACCATTTACGGGCAATTGGGCGGCTCGCTATATTGTATTTATAGCTTCTGTAACAGTATGATCTGTGTATTTTTCAAGAGTATAAAATACTGCCGGTCAAAAATCAACCCTTAGTATTAAGGCCCGGATGTTGGATGGTTTTAGGGTAGAGACAGGTGGGATGGCTGAGGTCGAACAGGAGGTCGCCCTTGAATATAGCGTAAGGGGAACTTAGCGGCCCAAGGACACGAACCGATTTCGGGTGGATGCGATTAGGCTAGATGGTCGTTGAGGTGTTTAAGAAGGAGTTAACTGGAAAGCCAAATGTGGATTTAGAGGCCTCTTTTCTGTGAAGAGAGGTTGTATAGGGCGATTGAATGGTGTTAACGGATGCCAGGTCTGAATCTATATCTTTTGAGGAACTGCAGCCGATTTGAACCCCATACCCTTTTCTGCAAGTGGTGCTACAGATTCTTCGGGTGTTAACGGAGTAAAGTTTGCTTTCGCTTGTCCCTCAGCAGATAACCTGCCCAAGGCGGTTTTGACTTGGCTTTCTGCGTTGAAGGACCCGTAATGGGTTCGCTTATACATTTTGTAAGCCCAAATCCTGCCGGTGTGATGAAGGTTGCTAAGAGCGGACATTATAGTCCGTAGACTATAAGCAGTTTTCGGTTCTCTTCCTTCCCCTATATAAACCTTAACCTTTGTATTGATGGTCAACGGCATATGAGTATCGTCTGATAGGTTCTTTCTTGCTCGATGTGCCTCGTATTCTTCCTGGGTGAAAGGTATTGATCGTGATGTCGGCTGCGTGGTCCATTTCGCTAATTCCAACAGGTCTTCGAGTGACGTACTCCATACGCATTTCGGATTGCTATTAACCACGTCCAAGACTGCCCGTTCTGGGGCGCTAAGTGGACCTTTTTGGATAGACTCTTCAATACTTGGCATTTACAACAATAATCAGTGTATGAATTTTGACAGCATAGACGTCAGATATACAGCATTATAGCATGGCCGAGATAGTGCTGCAGAATAATGAGCCTCATCAACGATGACTAAGTCGTTGATGAGGCTAAGTGGAATTGACCTGGTAATCTATTCCGGCCTTTAGTTCTCCATCGAACTGCGCCGCCGCTAGCTCCTGCATACCTGGAACGACATGGGAGTATACATCCAAGTTCACCGA
>CEQE01029728.1_pt1 | contig 40118 bp, 39 predicted proteins | sample 356201 | NCBI WGS metagenome assembly CEQE01 (sample SAMEA2619970, study PRJEB7988) | marine metagenome | biome: marine biome (ENVO:00000447); feature: mesopelagic zone (ENVO:00000213) & marine oxygen minimum zone (ENVO:01000065); material: "saline water (ENVO:00002010), including plankton...
CTGGGCGGCGTGAGCCGACGGAAAGTGCCACAGAAAATATACCGCCCTCGATCTGCCTCACGGCAATCCAGGGTAAGGGTGAAAAGGTGCGGTAAGAGCGCACCGCGTTCCCGGTAACGGGGACGGCAGGGTAAACCCCACCTGGAGCAAGACCAAATAGGGGCCCTAAGGCGCGGCCCGCGTCGGGTCCGGGTAGGTCGCTTGAGGCGTGCGGTGACGTACGTCCCAGATGAATGGTTGTCCTAGACAGAACCCGGCTTACAGGCCGACTCCTTTTTTTTCGATAAATTAGTTCCTTAGGATATTTATCCAGAGATCACTTTAAGTTAGGCCTTGCTCAGGGTCGCTCTGGCCCCTGCCTGGATGTACCAATCTGCCTGTCTTTCTGTCCTGAGTGTGGTCAGGCCATTTCACAAAAACACTGTTTTTTCAGTCAATTGAGGGTTGACAGGCTGATGTCTTGATACCTATAGTGTCGTTTAGTGGGTATTTGTGGGAAAAATAATATAAGAGGGCTGGAAAATGTGGGTAAAAAAATCTCGTGAACAGGTTTTTCCCCAGCAGCCGAAAGAAGAAGACCCGGACATTTTTTTGATGCCGTGGATGGCGGCTAATCCATCCCAATCCTCATCCTCCTTTGGTGATTACCCGGCCCTTCACGGGGCCGGGGTTTCTTTGGAGACGTAACCGGGGATTGTCTGAAGGTGCCCCAAGTCGCCAACAGCGGTGCGGCACCGAACAGTGAGTTAAAGACGGAGGAAGTCAGAGTCAGCGATGTTTAGGGGTGCCAGCACCTTGAATCTCGACAGCAAAGGACGTTTTGCTGTGCCCACGATTCATCGCGAACCGCTCGCCGAGCGCTGCGGGGGACGGCTCGTCCTGACGGTCAACAATACTCGAGAGCGCTGTCTCTGGCTTTACCCACAGGACGAATGGGAGCGTGTCGAACAGAAGGTTGTGGAGCTGCCGAGCTTTGATCCCGCCGCGCAGGCGCTGAAACGTTTCCTGATTGGTTATGCGGCAGACTGTGAACTCGACAGTGCAAGCCGGGTTCGGATTCCCGCACCCCTTCGCGAGTTTGCGGCATTGGAAAAGCATATCGTACTCATCGGCCAGGGCAACAAGTTTGAACTCTGGGATGAGCCCCGCTGGAAAGCGAGATGTGACGAATGGCTTGCTGTGCAGACCGGCGAAGAACGTCTGCCTGTAGAGCTTGAATCCCTCTCACTATAGGAAAACCACATCGTGCTGGCCGCAGCCCACACCCCCGTAATGACGGCAGAGGTGGTTAAGGCACTGGGCCCCAGTGCAGACAGCATTCTCGTCGATGCGACGTTCGGCCGCGGCGGCCACAGCCGCGCCCTTGTTGAATGTCTTGGGCCTAAAGGGCGGATATATGCGATGGATCGCGACCCGGAAGCCTGCGCGATTGCCCGCGACTGGGCAAAAGGGGAATCCCGGCTGACGGTGATCCAGGCGCCGTTCTCAAAACTCTCTGATGAACTTCTACGGGCGGGGGTCGCGGGCCGTGTTTCCGGCATTGTGCTTGATCTTGGTGTGTCTTCCCCGCAACTTGATGACCCCGAGCGGGGATTCAGTTTCATGCGCGATGGACCACTCGATATGAGAATGGATCCTGGCAGGGGCATCCCGGTGCACGATTGGCTGGCGGATGTTTCGGAAGACGATCTCATCGGTGTATTACGGGGTTTGGGTGAAGAGCGTTATGCCCGACGTATCGCGCGCGCGGTCATCACCGCCCGCAGCGAGGCACCTCTGACCACCACCGCTAAGTTATCGTCGCTTGTCGATGACTGTGTACCCACTCGAGAGTCCGGCAAACATCCTGCCACCCGAACATTTCAGGCTCTGCGGATGTTCATTAATCAGGAACTTGCGGAACTCGATGCTGTGCTGCCACAGGCGCTTGAGATGCTGGAGCCGGGCGGCAGGCTGGTCATCATCAGTTTTCATTCTCTTGAAGACCGGCGCGTCAAGAAGTTCTTTCACGACGCGGCAAAAGGGGATCCGTTTCCGCCCGACCTTCCCGTTCGGGCGAACGAGATATCGCCCGCCATCCTGCGGCCCTCTAGACCGCAACGTCCGTCTCAAAGAGAAGTTGCTGACAACCCGCGTGCCCGAAGCGCAATCCTGCGTTGGGCAGAAAAATCCCGAAGTGGCGAAGCATGAAGTGGATCGGTTTCCTGAGTGTGCTGGTGCTGGTATCTGCACTGTCAGTGGTCGTGGTGCGTCATCAGAACCGCCTCGAGTTTCTTGAGGTGCGCTCGGCCGAGAAACTGCGTGATCAGTTGAATGATGAATGGGGGCGGCTGCAGCTTGAGAAGGCGACCTGGGCCCGACATAACCTGGTGGAGCGCTCGGCCCGGGAGGAGCTCGGGATGGTGACGCCCGGACCCGCTGACATTGTGGTTGTACAACTCGGAGCACCACAGTGAAAACGACAGCGAAGCGCCGAACAGTGAAGAGTTACTCACGCTTAAGGCAGGGGATTGTGCTTGGTGTGGTCGGCCTTGGCATGGCGGTGCTGGCGGGCCGTGCGTTCCAGGTTCAGATACTCGACAGTTCCCGGCTGCAGGCGGAAGGCGCTGCCCGCCAGCTGCGCAACATCGCCGTTAAGCCGGAAAGAGGCCGGATCGTTGACCGTAACGGGGATGTGCTCGCCGTCAGCACACCACTGGATGCCCTGTGGGCGCATCCGCGGACGCTCATGCAGGCGCCTGACGACTGGCCGCACCTCGCACAAGCGCTGGGCATGAACATCTCACAGATCGCAGGACTGCTGGATCGGTACCAGGACCGGGAATTTGTTTACCTGCGTCGGCATCTGCCACCGGCAGAAGCCGCACGGGTAGAGGCTCTGGGCATTCCCGGTGTCGGGTCCTTGCGCGAGTACGGCCGCTATTACCCGGCCGGGCCGATTACCAGTCACGTACTCGGGTTCACCGACGTCGATGATCGGGGCCAGGAAGGTATCGAGCGCGCCTTCGACAGTCATCTCGCCGGTGTCGAGGGCCGCAAGCGTGTCTTGCGCGATCGCAAGGGCAGGATCGTAGAAGATATCGAGAGCATCCGGCCGGTCTATCATGGCCGTGACCTGCAATTGAGTCTGGACCTTCGAATCCAGGTATCCGCCCAGCATCATCTGGCGCAGACCGTGCGCGAAACCCGGGCCCTGGGCGCATCGGCAGTCATGCTCGATGTCAACACGGGAGAAGTACTGGCAATGACCAATGTGCCGGATTTCAACCCGAATAACCGCTCGGGTATGTCGCCTGAGCATTTTCGCAACCGGTCTGTAACGGATGTGTTCGAGCCCGGTTCAACCATTAAGCCGTTCACGATCTCGATGGCCCTTGCAAGCGGGCGTTTCTCACTGGAAACGCCGATCTCAACGAGCCCCGGAATTCATTATGTCGGGCGTGATCCCGTCAGGGATATCCATGATTACGGGGAATTGACCCTGGGCGGCGTACTGGTCAAATCCAGTAATGTCGGCACGGCCAAGATTGCCATGGAACTTGCGCCCGAAGAACTTTACGGAATCCTGGACAAAGTGGGTTTCGGCCAGACGACCGGTATTGAACTTCCCGGTGAAGCCGACGGCAGTCTGCTCAAGCGGGAACGTTGGCGCCCTATTGAGCACGCCACGCTGTCGTTCGGTTATGGACTTTCTTCAACCCAAGTCCAACTGGCTCGCGCATACGCGGTCCTGGCTTCAGGCGGTATGCTTCGATCCGTCACGTTGAAGCGGCAGTCGGCGGCGGTGCCCGGAAAGCGGGTCCTGTCTGATCAGACCACCCGGCAGATCAACACCCTTCTTGAACAGGTCGTCAGTGCACAAGGTACGGCGAAGCGGGCGGCAGTTCCGGCATATCGTGTGGCCGGCAAGACGGGTACGGTGCACAAGGTCAGTCCCACCGGCGGCTATGAAGCGGACCGCTATCAGGCACTATTTGTCGGTTTTGCCCCCGTGTCGGCACCCCGGTTTGTCCTGGCCGTGATGGTGGATGAACCCCGGGGCAAGTATTTCGGCGGCGAAGTGGCAGCGCCGGTCTTTGCAAGGATCATGGCCGATGCACTTCGAATGCACGGCATCCGGCCCGATGCCGATATTAATTCCGGCGTTACGGTCGTGGCCAGCATAACGCCGGGGGAAACCGGGGCATGATCCTCGTTTCGGCACAGCCTGCACGCGAGCTTGGCGAGCTTCTTCAGGGAGTCGTCGCCCCGGATGCGTCTTCGGCCTCGGCGATGATCACCAACCTGACGCTCGATAGCCGCACGGTGTCGTCCGGAAGCCTGTTCTTCGGTCTTCCCGGAGAAAAAACGGATGGCCGCCGCTATGTCGACCAGGCATTGTGCTCGGGCGCAGCGGCGGTTCTGGTCGAGGGTCGAGGGTGGGATGCGAAGCGCCCGATCGAACACTGTTATCCCATCGACGGCCTGCGTGAGCAGATCGGCCGGATTGCCAGCCGGTTTTTCGGATCCCCCTCACATGCCCTGTGTGTCGTTGGGGTGACCGGAACCAATGGCAAAACGACCTGCGCATCACTGCTGGCCCAGGCTTTGACTCTGCTTGGGCGCAGAAGCGGTTTGATTGGCACCACGGGTTGGGGGTTGGACGGCGACATGCATCCAAGCGAGCTCACCACTCCGGATGCGCTGACGCTGCAGTCGCGGCTTGCAGAGCTGGTTGCGCAGGGTGCGGAGAGCGTCTGCCTTGAAGTGTCCTCGCACGCGATTGACCAGGGCCGGATTGAAGGCATTCATTTCAATTCTGCATTGTTCACCAACCTCAGCCGCGATCATCTTGACTATCACCACACGATGGAAGGTTATGCAGAGACGAAATTGCTGCTGTTTCGCCGGCAGGAACTGGAAAGTGCCATCATCAATGTGACTGATCCTGTCGGACGCGCTTTCGCCAGGGAGGACCTGTCCGCAAGACTCTGGACTTATGGCGAGGATGACAGCGCTGATATTTTTCCAACGAAAATAGATATCGATACTGCCGGCACCGCACTGTGTCTTGCGAGCCCCATCGGTGAGATATCATTCACGTCTGCATTGCGCGGACATTTCAATGTCAGCAACCTGAGCGCTGTGGCGGCGATGCTGGTGGCGTACGGATATTCCGCGGCAAAGATCAGCGAGGTAATGAGCCGGCTGGAACCCGTCCCCGGACGCATGCTGTTCTGCCGCGGCTCGGGTGGCGGCCGTCCCACGGTGGTCATCGACTATGCCCATTCCCCCGAAGCACTCTCGAAGTTACTGACGTCACTGCGCGCCTATACCGAAGGCGAGTTGTGGTGTGTGTTCGGGTGCGGCGGAGAGCGTGACCGCGGGAAGCGGGCGGCGATGGGGCGAGAGGCATCCCAACTCGCCGACCGGATCGTAATCACCAACGACAATCCCAGGAGTGAAGACCCCGACGGGATTCTTTCCGATATCGCCGAAGGGATGAGTGTGCCGGCCGAGGCGCGCATCCCACAACGCGGTCTCGCGATCGCCTACGCGATAGCGCACGCGTTGCCCCGGGATCTTGTGGTCGTGGCCGGAAAGGGTCATGAGACCCGTCAGATTGTTGGTGATCAGACCATACCGTTTAGTGATCAGGCTATTGCAGAGGAAATACTGAGGAAGATGCCATGTTCAACCTGAAAGACGTTGCTGAGCTGCTTGGGGGGAAGTTGATCGGAGCCGATGTCCAAATCACGTCGGTGTCGACCGATACCCGGACACTGCAGCCGGGCGCGCTTTTTGTGGCGCTGGACGGTGAACGCTTCCAGGGCTCTGATTTCATCGAAGACGCACACCGCGCGGGAGCGGCGGCGGTGCTCGGCAGCCAAGCCGACTGCGGCCCACTGCCGGGACTCGTCGTCGAGAACACGACTGCTACGCTCGGCCAGCTGGCAGCACAGTGGCGCAAGCGTTTTGATATCCCGGTGATCGGGGTTACCGGCAGCAATGGGAAGACGATGGTCAAGGAAATGATCGCCGCAATCCTGGCGGAATCCGGCGAGGTGCATGCGAGCCCCGGCAATTTCAACAACCACATTGGTGTGCCTCTGACATTGCTTGGCCTGCGGGACAGCCATCGCTTTGCAGTGATCGAGATGGGAATGAATCACCCCGGTGAGATCGATTACCTGTCGCGTCTGGCCAGGCCGACCACTGCGCTGATCACCAATGCGGCACTGGCACACCTTGAGGGTCTGGGGAGCCTCGCGGGCGTGGTGAGAGCCAAAGCGGAGATTTTTCATGGCTTGCAGACGGGCGGTACTGCGGTCATCAACGCTGACGATCGTTTCATGGCCTACTGGGCAGCCCGGGTAAAGGCTTTTCAGACCATCACATTTGGCCTTAAGAACCGTGCCCGGGTCGGTGGTGAAGTGACCGCCGACGGCGAAGGCCAGACGGTTGAGATCCGTCTGCCCGACGAAGAATTCGAGGTTCGCTTGAACCTGCTGGGTCGGCACAATGCCTCCAACGCACTGGCCGCCGCCAGTGTCGGCTGGGCCTGCGGCTGCAGTGCTGACGAGATCCGGACCGGGCTTGAACGGGTGGAGGCGCAACCGGGCAGGCTGCAGGTCCGCGCCGGTGCCCGTGGTTCGACCCTGATTGACGACACCTACAACGCGAACCCGACATCGCTTAAAGCGGCAATACGGGCGCTGGCGGCACGCCCAGGGCGCAAGGCGCTCATTCTGGGGGACATGGCTGAACTTGGGCCTCGCGCTGAGGAGTTCCATGCAGAGGCAGGCCGGGAAGCCCGTCAGTCAGGCATTGAATTGCTCCTCACCTGCGGGGACCTCGCCGGTCTTGCTGCCGACGCCTTCGGCGATGATGCCCGCCGCTTCGATTCTGCCGAAGACCTGATCAAGGCAGCCCGCACACTGCTCAGCCCGGGCCTGACCGTGCTGATCAAAGGGTCACGCAGTGCCCGGATGGAACAGGTTGCGGACGCGCTGGTATGCGTTGCGCAGGATGGAGCCATCGCGTGCTGAAGAGCCTCTTTGAACAACTGGCTCTTGAGTACAGCGTGTTCAACGTATTCCGCTATCTGTCTTTCCGCGCTATCTGCGGCGTGCTGACGGCATTGCTGTTCAGCTTCATCGTAGGCCCTACCTTGATCCGGAGACTGGAGCGGATCGGTGCACGACAACCGATTCGCGATGACGGGCCAAGCACCCACCGGACTAAAAATACGCCCACCATGGGCGGCGTGCTGATTCTTGCGGCCGTGCTTCTGTCGACACTTCTCTGGGCAGATTTGAGCAATCGTTTTATCTGGATCATCCTGTTCGTCTGCGCGGCCTTCGGTGCAATCGGCTTGGTAGATGATTACATCAAAGTTGTGCGTGCTGATTCTCGAGGTATCAGTTTCAAACAAAAGTTTTTCTGGCAAAGCCTGGCAGCACTCTGCGCCGCGCTCGCGCTTTATTGGACTGCCGAGTCCGCAGCCGAAACGGCATTGATTGTGCCGCTATTCAAAGACGTTGCGATTGAATTGGGTTTTGGATTTGTCCTGCTAACCTGGTTTGTGATTACCGGCAGCAGCAATGCTGTCAATCTGACTGATGGCCTGGACGGTTTGGCGATTCTGCCAAGCGTCTTAGTGGCCGGTGGGTTAGGTGTGTTTGCCTATCTCACCGGCCACGCTCTTTTTTCCGGCTATCTTGGGATTCCTTTTATCTCCGGCGCGGGAGAGGTATTGATTATCTGCGCTGCTCTGGTCGGAGCGGGTCTCGGGTTTCTGTGGTTCAACACCTTTCCGGCCCAGGTGTTCATGGGTGACATCGGAGCGTTGGCCATCGGCGCAACGCTGGGCACAGTTGCGGTGATTGTCCGCCAGGAAATTGTACTCGCGATTATGGGAGGTTTATTTGTTGTCGAGACAATCTCGGTGGTCCTGCAGGTCGCATCTTTCCGGTTGATCGGTCGGCGAATATTCCGCATGGCACCTTTGCACCACCATTTCGAGCAGAAGGGATGGAAGGAGCCACAGGTGACGGTGCGTTTTTGGATTATCAGCCTGATCCTTGTGCTGATTGGTTTGGCAACGCTCAAGGTCAGGTAAGCGGGCAATGGGGAACGCTTTGGCAACGACTCTGAACCCAACTCCCTGGCAACGGGCCGCCGTGTTTGGGCTGGGTGCCTCCGGATTCTCGGCGGTGAAATACCTCGCCCGGCTGGGCGTTGACGTTGAGGTGCAGGACAGCCGGGATGTGCCGCCATTTCGCGCAGAACTCGCCCGGCAATACCCGAATATCCCTCTGCAGGTGGGCAAGTTCACACCCCCAATGCTGGATCACGCTGATCTTGCTGTTGTCAGTCCCGGGATCTCTCTGTCAGAGCCGGTACTGCAGGAGATTCGGCAACGGCAGATCGAGATCGTAGGTGATGTTGAACTTTTTGCGCGGGCCTGTGCCGTGCCGATTCTCGCGATCACCGGTTCGAACGGGAAAACCACTGTGACGACACTGGTGGGCGAAATGCTCCGGGCGCAGGGTTTGAATGCACAAGTGGGGGGGAACATCGGCAGGCCTGCACTGGATCTTCTCGACGGACCCGTTCCGGAACTCGTGGTACTGGAGTTATCCAGTTTCCAGCTCGAAACCACAGATTCAATGCACGCGAGAGCCGCCGCCGTCCTGAATCTTTCTCCGGATCATATGGATCGTTACGCGAGCATCACGCAGTATCTCAAGGCCAAGCAGCGGGTTCTTGACGGCGCGAGGGCTGCGGTCCTGAACCGGGAAGACCCGGTTTTGAAAGATATGGATACTTCCGGCGCAGCCGAATCCGTATCGTTCGGCCTGGATGCCCCTTCACGGGAAAGCGACTACGGCATTGCGGCCGATTCCGAGGGTGAAGAATGGATGGTTCGCGGGCAAAAAAGGATTGCGCCCGTCGCATCGCTTTCCATGACCGGCCGGCACAACCTGATGAATGCACTGGCGGCTGTTGCACTCATTGAGTCGGCCGGGTACCCCGTTGAACAAGCGGGCCTGGATGCGCTTTTGGCATTTCGCGGTTTGGCACACCGGTGTGAGCCCCTCCTGGAGCGAAACGGTGTTGTCTGGATCAACGACTCCAAAAGTACCAATCCCGGCGCAGCAGAAGCAGCCCTTATCGGACTGGACCGTCCGGTGGTGCTGATTGCCGGTGGGCAGTCTAAAGGGGCCGACTTCAATCCCCTGGCCGAAGCCATACAGCGTTATGCCCGCCAGGTTCTGTTGATTGGCGAAGACCGTATGGCACTCGCCGCGGCGATCGGCGATCGGGTTCCGGTGACGCTGGCGGATGATCTTCCCCAGGCCGTGAGACTCGCAGCACGCTGGGCACAGACCGGTGATGCGGTGCTGTTCTCACCTGCCTGTGCGAGCTTTGACATGTTCAAGGATTTCGCCCATCGCGGCGAGGCCTTTTCCAGCCTGGTCCGGGAGATGATCGGATGAACGTTGTCGATATCAACGGGCAGATGCCGCGCCGACTGTCGAGTGCGGACCCGTTGTTAGTGGCGCCCGTCGCCGTACTGCTTGCCTTAAGCATCGTCATGGTGTTTTCCGCTGCCATCGGCACACATGGCGGCATTGGCGGCGGGATGGCAGTTCTGGCCAAGCATGTTTTCGGTATCACGCTGGGTCTTGTCGTAGGTGTTGCCGCTGCCTGCGTACCGCTCACCTTGTGGCAGCGCTCGACCCGGCTGCTGCTGGCCCTGGGTGCTGCGCTGCTTGCCTTGATACTGGTTCCCGGCATCGGACATGAGGTCAACGGGAGCACCCGATGGCTACCCCTGGGGCCGCTGCACTTTCAGCCGTCGGAACTCATTAAGGTCCTGACGGTACTCTTTCTCGCAGACCATTTCGTGCGCCATGCATCGGCGATGGAGTCCTTTCGGGCCAGCATCCTGGTGCCGACCGCGGTGGCCGGTACGCTCGGTGTATTGCTGCTGCTGGAACCCGATCTTGGATGTACTGCGGTGATCATGATGGTGACCCTGGGCATGATGTTCCTCGCGGGCACCCCGCTGCGCTACATATTGGGTGCGATCGCGGTAGCAGTCTGTGCGGTTGCGGTGCTGATCATGGCCGCCGATTACCGGATGGACCGGGTGGCGAGCTTCATTGATCCCTGGGCTGATCCCTATGGGTCAGGCTTTCAACTGGTCCAGGCCCTGATCGCGCTGGGCAGCGGTGAGTGGTTCGGCGCGGGTTTGGGTACAAGCGTGCAGAAACTTTTTTACCTGCCGCATGCCAGCAATGATTTTCTGATCGCGGTGGTAGGAGAAGAGCTGGGGCTGGTTGGCGTGGCGGGTCTGTTGTGCCTTTATGGCTTCGTCCTCTGGCGGATCTTTAACCTGGCTAGCCGTGCTGCCCAGGCGAAAGCGTTTTTCGGGGCCCGCCTTGCGCAGGGAATCGGCCTGCTGCTGATTGTTCAGGTGATGTTCCATTTCGCGGTCAACCTTGGCCTGGTACCGACCAAGGGCCTGAACCTGCCGCTCATGAGTTACGGGGGCAGCAGCATGCTGATCAACGGACTGGCCTTTGGTCTTCTGGTCTCTATTGAACACAGTCTTTCCAAAGGCCGCGTGGGGGCGCATTGACCACTGTGATGATCATGGCGGGCGGAACTGGTGGGCACGTTTATCCGGCGCTCAGCGTGGCTGAACACCTGCGTGATCAGGGCGTTGATGTCGTCTGGCTGGGTACCCGTAGAGGGCTTGAGGCCCGGATCGTGCCGGTAGCGGGATTCGATATTGAGTGGCTCGATGTGAAAGGATTGGTCGGCACCTCCTGGCTGAGAAAACTCAGCATGTCGTGGATGCTGCTGAAAGCGGTCAGCCAGGCCATGACGGTGATGCGCCGCCGTCTTCCCAATGCCGTACTGGGCATGGGTGGATTTGCGGCAGGCCCCGGCGGCATTGCCGCGTGGCTGCTGCGCCGGCCGCTCGTTATCCATGAAGCCAACGCCGTGTGCGGTGTGACGAACCGCCTGCTGGCTCCGCTGTCAAAAAGAATCCTGACAGGTTTCAAAGACGTCGATCACCTGGGCGCAAAGGCCCGATGGACGGGAAATCCGGTCCGGCAAGAGATCAGCCAGCCGCAATCGACAGCCTTTCCGACCAATGCATCGCGGCCGCTGCGGCTATTGGTGCTGGGCGGCAGTCAGGGTGCCCGGTCGATCAATGAACTGGTGCCGCAGGCACTGCGCCAGTCCCGGTGCGGATCACAATTGACCATTACCCATCAGTGCGGCCCCGGTCACGATGAGCGCGTTCGCCGGGCCTACGCGGATGCGCAAATATCGGCGCAGGTGGTCCCGTTTATCGAGGACATGGCTTCGGCCTACCGCGATGCCGATCTGGTCATTGCCCGGTCGGGCGCTATGACCGTTACTGAATTGTGCACAGCGGGCCTGCCGTCAATATTGCTGCCCTTTCCTTATGCCGCGTCGAATCATCAGGCTGCCAATGCCGATGTGCTGTCACGCACGGGAGGCGCCGTGGTGATCCATGCCTCGGAACTTGATCCAAGCCGCCTCGCCCAGGGGATCGACAGCCTGACCCAGGATCGAATCGCGCTGGCGAAAATGGGTCAGGCGGCCCGCTCGCTCGCCCGGCCGGATGCGACCGCTGAGGTGGTGAGCCATTGCCTGGAGCTTGCTCATGCGTGAGTTTGTCCGCCATGTTCATTTCGTCGGTATCGGCGGTGCCGGGATGAGCGGGATCGCCTCGGTCCTGATCGATCAGGGGTACAGCGTCAGCGGGTCTGACCAGGTCGAATCAATGGCGACCCGGACCTTATCCCAAAAGGGAGCGCAGGTCTGGCTTGGTCATGATGCCGATTACGTGAAAGGCGCTGATGTGGTGGTTGTCTCCAACGCGGTAGGAAGCAACAATCCGGAAGTCGTCACCGCAGCGGAACAGGGTACCCCGGTCGTACCCCGGGCGCAGATGCTCGGAGAGCTCATGCGCTTTCGCAACGGCATTGCAGTCGCCGGGACCCACGGCAAGACAACCGCAACAAGCCTGGTGGCGGCTGTGTTTGTCGAGGCGCAACTGGATCCGACGTTTCTGATAGGCGGCCTGGTGAAGAGCGAGGCAGGTAATGCGCGTCTTGGCAACGGTCGGTGGCTGATTGCGGAAGCCGATGAGAGTGATGCATCTTTTCTGCATCTGCAGCCCCATATCGCGGTCGTTACCAATATCGATACCGACCACATGGCGACCTACAGCGGTGACTTTGATCAGCTCACCGATACTTTCCGAAGTTTTCTGCATAACCTGCCGTTTTACGGGCTGGCCGTGCTGTGCTCGGATGATCCCGTTGTCCGTGATCTTCGATCTCATATTCGCAGACCCGTTGTCACCTACGGCGTGGAAGCGGGCGCTGACTATCAAGCGGCCAACATTCGGCACAAGGGTACCCGAATGCAGTTTGAAGTCGCGCTCATGGACGGAACGAGCATAGAAGTTGATCTTGCCCTTCCGGGTCTGCATAACGTCCGAAACGCACTTGGGGCCATTGCAGTGGCTGACAAGGTCGGCATTGCTGCCGATGCCATTGCCGAAGGCCTTCGGGGTTTTGCCGGCATTGATCGCCGGTTTGAGATTCTCGGGGATCTGGTTCTCGACTCAGGCCGGGCGTTGCTTGTTGACGACTACGCACACCATCCCCGGGAAATCGAGGCGACGCTGGCGGCAGCAAAAGGTTGCTGGCCCGATCGGCGAAAGGTGGTGGTTTTCCAGCCCCACCGTTTCACCCGGACGCAGGAACTTCTGGATGACTTCAGCGCCTTACTGGGCAGTGTTCCGTGTCTGGTCATTACCGAGGTCTACGCCGCTGGCGAAAAGCCGATACCGAGGGCAGATGGCCGGGCCCTGTGCCGTTCGATCCGGGCCCGTGGAGGCACTGATCCGGTGTTTGTTCCTGAACTCGACCAGCTGAAAGATGCTCTTATGCCGCTGCTGCGCGATGGTGATGTTGTCCTGACGCTGGGCGCGGGCGATATCGGCCGGGCCGCACGCGAGCTGGCTCCGCCGGTGCGGTTACAGGAGGGAACCTACGGGTGAGTATGGCAATGACTGCAGGTAAACAGACGGCATTCGAAGGGGTTCGAGGCGCTATCCGGCGCGGGGAGCCGATGGCGGAGCATACCAGCTGGAAGGTCGGCGGCCCGGCCCGTTACTTTTTCGAACCCGAAGATCGCGATGATCTGACGGCATTTCTGCAGGGCCTGGATGAAGAGGTACCGATCCTTTGGCTTGGCCTCGGCAGCAACCTGCTGGTACGTGACGGCGGTTTCGACGGTGCCGTGATCGCAGCACATCGGGGGCTTCGTGCATTGACGGACCTCGGGCACGGGCGTGTGCTGGCCGAGGCGGGTGTCTCCTGTGCACGCTTTTCACGGTTCGCCACAAAGCAGGGCTGGATCGGGGCTGAGTTTCTCGCCGGTGTCCCCGGGACTATGGGAGGTGCGCTCGCGATGAACGCCGGGGCTTTCGGTTCTGAGACCTGGGGTCTCGTCGACGAGGTAGAGCTGGTTGATCGTGAAGGTGCCTTCCACAGGTTCAAGGCTCAGTCGTTTACGGTTTCTTACCGAAAGGTAGAGATTCCAAAGGGGCACTGGTTCACCGCAGGCTGCTTCCAGCTTCGCGAAGGGTCAGAAGAAAGTAAGGACATCACCGTCCGCTCACTTCTGGAAAAACGTGCAGAAAGTCAGCCAGTTGGCCAATCCAGTGCGGGGTCGGTCTTCCGGAACCCACCGAATGACCATGCGGCGCGGCTGATCGAGGCTGCGGGTCTTAAAGGCATGCGATTCGGTGGCGCCACCGTCTCGACGCAGCACGCGAACTTTATTGTCAATGACCAGCAGGCCTCGGCGCGGGACATCGAGACACTCATCGACAAGGTGCGAGAGGTGGTCGCTGATCGCGCGGGTGTGGTTCTCGAGCCGGAGGTGCAGTTTGTGGGGGAGCATCAATGAGCATCGACAGCATCGGTCTCCCGGAGTTGCGTCCTGTGTCAAACGCGACGGCATCTTCGGATACACCGGATACCGGGTCTGCCCGTATGCGTCGTTGGCAGTGCATCGCCGTACTGGCTGTGCTGCTGGTCACTGCGCTTGCCGCAGACCAGATCATCCGATCCGGTTACTTCACCTTCGAAAAAGTCACCGTCGCTACCCCCCTCGCGCATGTTGACCGTGGCATCGTTGAACGGACAGCGTGGCGCAGCATACAGGGGAATTACCTTAACGTGGATCTCAATCGGATTGAGGCGGCTCTCGAAACACTGCCCGGTATCTACCAGGCAATGGTGCGCCGGGTCTGGCCTGATGCCCTGGAGCTTGGCATTGTCGAGACCCAGGCGATGGCACGCTTTCAGAATCTTGACGATCCTGACGAGATATCTGCCGACAGTTATATCAACCTGGCACCGACGCAGATTCTGCCGGTATCGCCAGTCCTTCGCGGCCCTAAAGTGCAGCGGGAGACCCTGGTTGCTGTCTTCTTCTCGATTTTCCCGCTGCTGCAGGAAGTCGGACTTGCGCCCCTGGAGTTGTCGGTCAACAAGGCCGGCCGCTGGGCGCTGGTACTGCAGCCCCAGGGCGCGTTGGCGGATGTGCACTTCTCAATTTTGTTCGGCCGCGATGGGGTCGTTGAAAAAGTAGACCGTTTTGCGCGCAGCTATTCCATCGCCCTACGCGGCAAGGTTGATCTCATCGCCAAAGTCGATATGCGGTATGCCAACGGCTTTGCCGTGCGGTGGCATCAGGACCCGGTTCAGGCGCCTGTGCAGTTGGCCGGGCTTTCAGGAAACTAGGGGTTGATCGTAACGCCATGACCAAGAAACCCGCTAACGAAATTATCGTCGGACTGGATATCGGGACCTCCAAAGTGCTGGCGGTTGTTGCAGAGGTGAGTGAGGGCGACGAGATCGAGATACTGGGTGTGGGACAGCAACCATCCCGTGGATTACGCAAAGGGGTGGTGGCCAATATTGATTCGACGGTGCAGTCGATCCAGCAGGCGGTAGAAGAGGCAGAGCTCACAGCCGAATGCAGAATCAGTTCAGTCTACGCCGGCATCGCCGGGGCCCACATCAACAGCATGAACTCACACGGGATTGCCGCGATCAAGAACCGTGATGAGGTGAGCGCGGAAGATGTCGAACGGGTATTAGATGCGGCGCAGGCCCAGGCGATTCCCAACGACCAGCGGGTACTGCACATCCTCCCGCAGGATTTCATCATCGACGGTCAGGAGGGTATCCGCGAGCCGATTGGGATGAGCGGGGTCCGCCTTGAGGCAAAGGTGCATATCATCACCGGGGCCGTCAGCGCAGCACAGAACATCGTCAAGTGTATTACCCGCTGCGGACTCGAGGTGGAGGACGTCGTGCTTGAACAAATTGCCTCGAGTTATGCCGTGCTCGACGAGGACGAAAGGGAACTCGGCGTCTGCATGGCCGACATCGGGGGCGGGACGACCGATATCGCGGTATTCACCGATGGCGCGATCCGGCATACGGCGGTGCTGCCGGTTGCGGGCGATCAGGTGACCAACGATATCGCGGTGGCTTTGCGCACCCCGACGCAGGCCGCAGAAGAGCTTAAAAAGAAATTCGGCACAGCGCTGGCGCAACTGGCTCCCGAAGGAGAAATGATCGATACCCCGAGTGTCGGTGAGCGGGCCCCAAGGAAACTCGCGCGCACGACGCTGGCCGACGTTATCGAACCGCGGGTAGAGGAACTCTTCCTGCTCATTCAGGCCGAATTAAGGCGTAGCGGATACGAGGAACTGCTTGGGACCGGCATCGTCCTCACAGGAGGCAGCGCCAAGCTGACCGGAATGGTCGAACTTGCCGAGGAAATTTTTCACATGCCGGTGCGCCTTGGCGTACCCCAGTATGTCGGCGCGCTGAGCGAGGTGGTTCGCAACCCCTCATATGCAACCGGGGTCGGTCTGGTGCTGTTTGGTCTTGAGCACCCGACCCAGCAGAAGATCAGCGGCCGAAGGCTCGCCACTGCGCCCGCCGCAGAACTGGTCAACAAGATGAAACGCTGGTTTTCCGCCCACTGGAAAGAGGACTGAGCATGTACCTCCCTGCAAAGAATCCACTTCCAGTGATCAGATTTTTTATGTTGTTACTAGTACAGCCATTTCTTTTCGTTCAACCCCACTCTGAGGAGAACTGTTATGTTTGAACTCATGGAAGTCTCTGGCCAGCAGGCCGTTATCAAGGTCATAGGAATCGGTGGCGGTGGCGGGAACGCCGTCGACCACATGTTATCGGCCAGCCTTGAGGGGGTTGAATTTATCAACGCCAATACTGACGCGCAGGCGCTTCACCGCTCTGGTGTTTCCAAGGTAATGCAGCTCGGGGAAGGGTTGACCCGGGGCCTTGGTGCCGGCTCAAATCCGGAGGTCGGCCGGCAGGCCGCATCGGAAGATCGTGACAAGATCGCGGCGGCGCTTGAGGGGGCCGACATGGTCTTCCTGACAGCCGGCATGGGGGGCGGTACCGGGACAGGCGCCGCGCCAGTCGTGGCGCAGCTTGCGCGGGAGAAAGGTATCCTCACCGTCGCCGTGGTCACCCGCCCGTTTGGATTCGAGGGCAAAAAGCGGATTGCCGCTGCGGATCACGGGATCAAGGAGCTTGGAGAACTGGTCGACTCACTGATCATCATACCCAATGAGCGCATCATGGAGGTCATGGGCGGTAACGTGACACTGCTCGAAGCTTTCGGCAAGGCGAACGAAGTGCTCTTCAATGCCGTGCAGGGTATCTCCGAACTGATTACGCGTCCCGGCCTCATTAACGTCGACTTTGCTGATGTCCGCACCGTCATGGCGGAGATGGGTATGGCGATGATGGGATCGGCAACAGCCGCCGGGCCGGACCGGGCGATGACGGCGGCCCGAGCCGCGGTTTCGAGTCCGTTGCTGGAAGAGGTCGATATTCATGGCGCGAAAGGGCTGTTGGTGAATGTTTCGGCCGGCCCGGACATGCAGCTCGATGAGTTTGCCCAGGTGGGTGAAATCGTTAATGAATATGCATCCGAAGACGGTACGGTTGTCATCGGCACCGTGCTCGATCCGGAAATGGAGGATGAACTGCGCGTCACGATGGTAGCCACCGGTATCCGTCAGGCACCGCAGATCAGTCTGGTAAAAGACGGTGGCATCGAGGAGGACGCGCCAGAGGCTATCGACTACGACCAGCCCACGGTGATTCGCCGGCGGCCGCGGGCGGCAGGTGATGTCGATGCCCAGGGTAATGCCGCTGTAGACATGGACTACCTGGACGTCCCGGCGTTCCTCCGAAGACAGGCAGACTGACCAGAATTCAGGTGGTACAGACCCGAAACAGCCTTATCAGGTAAATTCTGCAAAAAAAATGGTAAAAATATTTCAAAAAAAGTCCTAATTTCTGATTTTTCCGTGTAAAATGATGTCAATTCACACAGCGAAAGTGTGTAAAAGCCCGAAATACCGGGAAATCAGGCAGGATGATTCGGCAAAGAACGTTAAAAAATGTCATCGGCGCGACCGGCGTCGGTCTGCACACCGGAAAGAAAGTCTACCTGACGCTTCGCCCGGCGCCTGTTAATACCGGGATTGTGTTCCGCCGGGTCGATCTCGATCCGGTTGTAGAAATTCCAGCCTCTCTTGACCGTGTGAGCGACACACGGCTGTCGACCACCCTCGAGCATAACGGTGTCCGCGTCTCCACGGTAGAGCATCTGATGTCGGCGTTTGCCGGTCTGCATATCGACAATGTCATTGTCGAGCTCGATGCTGATGAAGTTCCGATCATGGATGGCAGTGCCGGCATCTTTGTGTTTCTTATTCAGTCCGCCGGAATCGAGATGCAGTCGGCGGCCAAACAGTTCATCCGCATCAGCAAGCCTGTAGAGATAAAGGACGGAGACAAGTGGGCACGCTTTGAACCTTATGACGGGTTCAGGGTCAGTTTCAGTATCGACTTTAATCATCCTTCCATGCAGTCATCTGCACAACAGGCAACGGTCGATCTGTCCGAGATTTCTTTTGCCAAAGAAGTCAGCCGCGCTAGGACATTTGGATTTCTTCAGGACGTCGAAGCATTGCAGGAAGTCGGACTCGCCCGCGGCGGCAGTCTGGACAATGCGATCGTCATGGATGACTACCGGGTGATGAATGATGACGGGCTTCGCTACGGCGATGAATTCGTAAAGCACAAAATTCTCGATGCCATCGGTGATCTTTACCTGCTGGGTTGCCCACTGATCGGCAGTTTTTATGCCCACAAATCCGGGCATGGCCTCAACAACCGCCTCCTTCGTGAACTCGGGCAGCGCCAGGACTGCTGGGAAACGGTCTCGTTTGACGGCTCCGGGTCGGCAACGCCTCCCGGTTTCCTGCACCCCGCATTTGCCTGATTACCGCCGCCGCGCGGTAGCCAAAGCCTGAAGTGCGCTTTGGCCCTTTCGGAACTGACTAGGCGCAAAAGCCGCATTTTCTGCTAGCGGGTGTCGCAGTCAGAACGCCCACCCCAAGACGTATCAGGTGAAATTCCCCACCGGCATACATTGGGCCACGACTTTTTCTTTTTAAAGATTTTCCGTAACGGACTAACGGAAGGAGAAACGATGGAAATCGTCAGCACTTTTGGCATTGTCGGTACCGGAATTATCGGTGCGGGGTGGGCCGCACGTGCCTTGGCGAGCGGCCTTGATGTGCTTGCTTACGATCCTGGAGCGGGTGCGAAAACCCATCTTGAAAAGAAACTCGGTCAAATCTGGCCGGTTCTGGAACGAACCGGGCTGCATCCCAAGGCTTCAATGGAGCGTCTGGCATTCTGTGATTCTGTCGAGACCGTCGCTGAGCAAGCGCAGTTTATCCAGGAAAGCGCACCCGAGCGGATTGATCTTAAGACCCGCCTGCATGCGCAGATCGATGCAGCAGCCCCGCGAGAGACTCTGATCGCCTCAAGTACTTCCGGCCTTCTGCCCAGTGAATTCCAGTCGCAGTGTCTTCACCCGGAACGTGTCCTGGTGGGACACCCCTTCAACCCGGTGTATCTGCTGCCCCTGGTCGAGGTGCTTGGCGGCGAAAAAACCACTGCCGGCAGCGTCGACCGTGCTGTAGAGGTCTATCGCGCTCTCGGCATGTATCCGCTTAAGGTGCGCACTGAGGTCCCCGGATTTCTGTCCGATCGTCTGCAGGAGGCCTTGTGGCGGGAGATTCTGCACCTGGTTAACGACGACGCAGCAACGCCCGAAGAACTTGATGCCGCCATATGCTACGGACCCGGCCTGCGCTGGGCGCTGTGGGGCGCCTGCCAGATTTTTCATCTGGCCGCGCAGCCGGGAGGAATGGGGCAGTTCCTCAAACACTTTGATCCGTCGCTATTTCCCTGGACACGTCTCGAGCCACCTGAGATCACGGATGCGCTGGCGGACAAAATGCATTCCGGATGCGAGGAAATGTCAGGGACTCTGAGTCTTGACGAAATGGAGCAGGTGCGTGACGATGCATTGATCGGCATCATTGAGTCGCTGCAAAAGCGCAATCTCGGTGCGGGCGCCGTACTCAACGCGCATCAGCAGCGCATTCGCGGGGCGGCGCAGGAAGGCGCGGGCTGAACCGCTTGGCAACGACGGCAGGAGACACGGATGGATTTTTCGCTGAGTGAAGAACAGCAGATGCTGGTCGACAGCGCCCGCGCATTTACCGAAAAGGAACTTTATCCCTACGAGGATGAAGTGGAGTCGGCCGATGCCGTTCGCCCCGAACTTGCCCAGCAGATCCGCGAACGCGCGCTTGCCCAGGGCTTCTACGCAGCCAACATGCCAGAGGACCTCGGCGGCGGCGGCCTCGATTGTGTTTCGCTTTCCCTGGTAGAGCGCGAACTCGGCCGGGCCAACTTTGCCCTTCAGTATCTGGTCGGTCGGCCCAGCAATATCCTCCAGGCCTGTGTCGGTGAGCAGCGGGACCGCTATCTGTTGCCGTGTATCCGGGGCGAGAAGACCGACTGCCTGGCAATGACGGAGCCCGGTGCGGGTTCGGATCTTCGTTCGATGCAGTGCCGCGCCGAGCGCGATGGCGATGATTACGTGATCAACGGCACCAAGCATTTCATCAGCCACGCCGATATTGCCGATTTCGTGATTCTCTTTGCGGCAACCGGCGAAGAAGCCTCATCGCGTGGCCCGCGAAAACTGATCAGTTCATTTCTGGTGGATAAGGGAACACCCGGGTTCACCGTGCGCCGGGGATATCACAGTGTCTCTCACCGCGGTTATCACAACTGCATCCTTGAATTTGAAAACTGCCGGATTCGGGCATCGCAGATGCTGGGCGCTGAGCACCAGGGCTTCAATGTGGCCAACGAATGGCTGGGCGCCACCCGGCTGCAGGTGGCGGCGATGTGTCTCGGCCGGGCTTACCGCGCACTGGAGCACGCGACCGACTGGGCCGCCGAGCGTAAGCAGTTCGGACAGTTCATTGGCCGCTTTCAGGGTGTAGGTTTCAAACTGGCTGAGATGAAGATGCAGCTTGAAGCGGCCGAACTGCTGACGCTCAAGGCAGCCTGGAAGACCGATCAGGGCACTGCGACCGATACCGACTACGCAATGGCCAAGCTGCACGCTACCGAGATGCTCGCCTATGTCGCAGACGAGGCGATCCAGATACATGGGGGAATGGGTCTGATGTCAGATCTTCCACTGGAACGTATCTGGCGTGATGCCCGGGTTGAGCGGATCTGGGAGGGGACCAGCGAGATTCAGCGGCATATTATTTCCCGAGACATGCTGCGCCCCCGCTGGACCTGACCTTCTGCCCTTGTCCTTAAAGCGCCTTCTTCAACCGGCCAGTATCGCGGTATTTGGCGGCCGTGAGGCCCGTGAAGTCATACGGCAATGCAGGCGCATGGCATTTGCCGGAGATATCTGGCCGGTCCACCCGAGCGCGTCGGAAGTCGAGGGTTATCGCTGTTTCGAAAGTGTGGAGGAACTCCCCGGCAGTCCCGACGCGAGCTTTATCGGCGTTAACCGCCATATCACGATCGATATTGTACGCAGCCTCTCGCACAAGGGTGCCGGCGGAGCGGTCTGTTATGCCTCCGGCTTCAGCGAGGTATCCGATGGCGAGGCGCTGACTGAGGCACTGGTCCAATCGGTAGGCGAGATGCCGATTCTTGGTCCCAACTGCTACGGGGTTATCAATTATCTGGACGGTGCGCTGTTGTGGCCCGACCAGCATGGGGGCCAGCGGGTTGACCGGGGTGTTGCATTGCTCACCCAGAGCAGCAACATCGGTATCAATCTCACCATGCAGTGCCGGGCCCTGCCGATCGCGTACCTGGTGGCGCTCGGTAACCAGGCACAGACCGATCTTGCCGGCGTGCTTGAGACCGTCGTCGAAGACGATCGGGTGACCGCGGTAGGGCTTTATATCGAAGGCTTTCCTGATGTGCAGGCGCTGGCCAAGGTGATGCGCCGGGCGCACGAGCGGCGCCTGCCGGTAGTGGTGGTCAAATCGGGGGTCAGTGCGCAAGGCGCCAGGATTACCCGTTCGCATACGGCATCGATGGCGGGGTCGGATGAAGCCGCGGGCGCGCTGCTGGAAAGGCTCGGCATCGCAAGAGTGCAGGACCTCGATACCCTGATCGAGAGTCTTAAGCTGCTTCATGTGCACGGACCGCTCAAGGGCAACCGGCTCTGTTCCATGAGTTGCTCCGGGGGTGAGGCGTCACTGATGGCGGATACCGCTTCGGGACGCGGTGTCGTATTCCCGGAACTGACCCGGGATCAGCACGATTCTGTCGCGGCGACGGTTCACGAACTCGTGAGTGTCTCGAACCCGCTCGACTACCATACCTTCGCCTGGAACAAGGAAGAGGATCTTTTTGCAACCTACAGCGCCATGCTGGCCTGCGGGTTTGATCTGTCCATGCTGGTACTGGACTTTCCGCGTGAAGACCGATGCAACGTTGAGACCTGGGATCCCGCGGTTAACGCAATCACCAGGGCCGTGGATAAGACCGGCGCCGCAACCGCAGTGGTGGCGAGTCTCCCGGAGAGTCTGCCAGAGCCGGTTGCAACCGGCCTGATGGATAAGGGAATCGTGCCGTTGTGCGGTATTCGGCAGGCGCTGGATGCAGCGCAGGCGGCTGTGCAGATCGGCGCTGCCTGGCGCAGGTCTCCTGCCGGCATGACGCTGCCCGGGCCGGGCCCGCACCCACAAGGACGCCCTGAAAGTCTCGATGAATGGCAGGCTAAGCGTGAGTTCGCCTCTGCGCGAATCGACGTTCCCCGCGGCGAGCGGGTGGATTCCCTTGCAGCGCTTGAGGTGGCTGCAGAGTCGTTAACGTTTCCTCTGGTATTAAAAGCCTGCGACTCGGGGCTGGCGCACAAGAGCGATACCGGGACAGTCATCATTGATATTGGCGGGATGGATACCCTCATCGAAGCGGCGAAAACGCTGTTCGCCAGATATTCTCAGCTTCTCGTTGAGGAGATGGTGACCGATGCCGTCTGCGAGTTGATCGTGGGTGTGCGTCAGGATCCGGTCATCGGCCCGTGGATCATGGTCGGCAGCGGCGGTATCCATGCCGAGTTGCTGGCTGACCGCAAGGTGTTGCTGCTGCCGACTCAAAGAGAAGGATTTGAGCAGGCGATCAGGTCACTTAAGATCAGCCCCGTGCTCAAAGGCTACCGGGGAGGCAGGCCTGCAGACATGTCCGCGCTGCTTGAAGCCTTGCAGAACCTGTCGGATTTTTCCTTAAAGCATAGAGACACACTGATGGAACTTGAGATCAACCCCTTACTGGTCCGTCCTGAAGGGAAAGGCGTGTGCGCCGTTGACGCCGTACTGCAATATGCGCGAGCATCGTAGCCTATGTCTTTATTGAGTGCAGATCCTGCAAAAGCATCCGTCGCCAAACCGATCGATGCCTTGCTTGAGTTTTTGGGTGAGGCCACGGGAGCGCTTCTGGATATCGGTTGCGGTGAAGGGGAACTCAGTGACACGCTGGCGCAGCATGGTTATGCCGTAACCGGCATCGACCCTCTGGTGGGCCGCGGATCCCGGGCATGGCGGGTGCAGGCAAGCGCGGGCGCAATACCGCTCGCAAGCGGAGCCTTCGATATCGCGGTGTTCCACTGGTCCTTGCACCATGTGCCGGAACACCTGATGGCGTCTGCCCTGACAGAGGCACGGCGGGTGCTTAAAGAAAACGGCAGGCTCTTTGTCATTGAGCCGGAACCCGTGGGGAACTGGCAGCAGGTATCACACACGTTTCATGACGAAACCGAGGTTCAGGAAAAAGCGGCGCAAGTTGTGGAGGAGCTGGTCCAGTCCCGTTCGCCGCAGCGAAGACGACAGTACTATTTAAACGAAGACTGCTACGAGAGTTTCGACGGTTTTGTGGACGCGATGATGTCGTTTTCCTACCACCGGTACTGCGAGGGAGACATCCGCCAGGATACCGTGCGCGAATCTTTCGAGTCCTGCCGCGAAGACAATGCGTATTGCCTTCGCCATCGGGTCCGAATGGAAGAGATCTGCTGGAACTGAACTGATCACGCATGACGGAGGCGCCAATCAATGGGTAACAAAAGCGTGCTCACCGATCGACGGGGAGCTGTCCTTCAGGTGACGCTGGACCGACCGAAGGCAAATGCGATCGATGTCGCGACCAGCCGCCAACTGGGAGACGTTTTCGCAGGATTTCGCGATGACCCTGAACTGCGGGTCGCCATCATCACCGGCGGCGGTGAGAAGTTCTTCTGCCCGGGGTGGGATCTCAAGGCTGCCGCTGAGGGTGAGGCGGTCGATAGCGACTACGGTGTGGGCGGTTTCGGCGGGCTGCAGGAGCTGCCCGATCTCAACAAACCGGTCATCGCCGCAGTCAACGGAATCTGTTGCGGCGGTGGCCTGGAATGGGCGCTGTCGGCCGATATCATCCTGGCCGCAGAGCATGCAACATTTGCGCTGCCCGAGATTAATTCCGGGACGATTGCCGATGCGGCTACCCTGAAACTGCCCAAACGCATCCCCTGGCACATTGCGATGGAAATGCTCTTTACCGGAAGGTGGATGGACGCGCCCGAAGCGCACCGGTGGGGACTCGTCAACGAAGTCACACCGGCTGCCAGACTTCTTGAGCGCGCCCACGAACTGGCCGCGACGCTGGCTGACGGGCCGCCCCTGGTATTTGCCACAATCAAGGAAGTTTCAAGAGCCGCAGAGAACATGCGGTTTCAGGATGCGCTGGACGGGATTACCGGCAGACAGTTTCCAACGATCGACAAACTGTATTCCAGTGAGGACCAACTCGAGGGCGCTAAGGCTTTCGCTGAAAAAAGAAAGCCTCAGTGGAAAGGGCGCTAAACCTGCACCCTGTGGAGTGTTTTATACCCGTATAACCCTTTTCTTGTGATCCCTTTGTTAAGGGTTTGAGAATTTCGATATAGTCATACGCGCTATCGTGCACTTTTTCTTACCCTGGTAGATAACAAAGATGATTGAAGAATGGTCCGTTGTCCATAAGGTTTCCCTCCTGGGGTTTCTCGGCGCACTTGTTTTTGGGGTCGTTGCCAACAAGACACATTTTTGCGTCATGGGATCGATCAGCGACTGGATCAATATGGGGTCGCGGGTGCGCTTTAGGGCCTGGATGCTCTCTATCGGCATTGCGATTCTGGGTTCCCAGGCAATGGTTCAGCTGGGGTGGGTCGACTTCGATGGGACCATGTATCGTGGCACTAGTTTCGGCTGGACAGGTTTTCTGATCGGGGGATTTCTCTTTGGCGTAGGGATGACCCTCGGCGCCGGCTGTGGTCAGCGTACCCTGGTACGGGTCGGCGGAGGCAATCTCAAGTCGCTGGTCGTTTTGATTGTCATGGCGATTACCGCATACACAACGTTGCGCGGGCTGCTGGCGCCGGTGCGTATCGACGTCTTTGGACCACTTTCAATAGACCTTGAAGCACAGGGGATCAGTAATCAGGGCATCGAAACCATTCTGGCGCACCTCGCAGGGGCGTCAACGGAATGGATGGCGATAGCCGTTACGCTGGTATTGGGTCTGGGAACCATCGGGTATGCGTTCAAGGACAAGGAATTTCGTGCCAGCGGAGACAACATCCTCGCGGGTGCCACCATCGGGGCACTGGTGGTGGGCGCCTGGTATGTGACCGGCGTGATCGGCAACGATGACTTCGAGCCTGTTCCCGTTGAGGCAGTGACCTTCATTGCGCCGACGGGAAATACCGTTAACTACCTGATGACCTGGACAGGCGCCGAGATCAATTTCGGTATCGCTGTTGTGCTCGGCATAATCGTGGGTTCCTTTCTTTACGCTGTTTTTTCCGGGAATTTTCGTGTCGAGGCCTTTGCCAATCGGGCCGATATGCGCAATCATCTGGTTGCGGGCGTCCTGATGGGATTCGGGGGCGTGCTGTCTTTTGGCTGCACCATCGGACAGGGGGTCTCGGGCATGTCGACCCTGGCCCTGGGCTCGCTGGTTGCGCTGCTATCGATCATGCTGGGATCTGCGCTGACTATGAAAGTCCAGTACTACATGCTGGACGACGGTTTCTGGAGTTCTCTGCGCCAGTCGCTTGCAGACCTTCGACTCTTGCCTTCGGCAAAGTAATCCCCCAATACCATCGCTTTCACGCTCTGCTCACCGTAAAGGTGAGCGGGTATAATGCGCACCCTTCCGGGCCGTTAGCTCAGTCGGTAGAGCATCTGACTTTTAATCAGGTGGTCGCAGGTTCGATCCCTGCACGGCCCACCAAAAATCAATCGTTCAGGCGTATCCGAAGACGTCAGTGGTCTAGTCCCTCATTAAATACTATTGTGCGCTCATGTTGTTTATAGGCCGCCGATAACTGGTAACTTGAGTTTGATTCAGTTCTGAGCGTGACGAAGACAAAACGCAGGATCTGGGTGGACGCCGATGCGTCACCTACAGCGATTAAAGAGATCCTTTATCGGGCGGCTGAGAGAACCAAGACCACTATGACGTTAGTCGCGAACCAGTTACTTCAGGTACCTCGTTCTTCATTTATCAGCGCAGTAAAGGTGGCACCCGGTTTTGATGTTGCCGACAACTATATCGTCGAGCATGCCAATACAGGTGACATTGTGATAACGCAGGATATTCCTCTGGCGGCGGAGCTTGTCGATAAAGGGTGTGCCGTTCTTAATCCGCGTGGCGAAAAATATACAAAAGAAAACATTGGGCAACGCTTGAACATGAGGGATTTTATGGACTCACTGCGAAGTAGCGGCGTGCAAACGGGTGGGCCTGATGCATTTAGCAAGAGGGATCGAATGAGGTTTGCAAATGCCCTGGCCAGCGTGCTGGCCCAGCGCTAAGTGCTTAGTTGCGAAAACGCGGGCCCTTACTGGTGGCTGTATGCCCGCCCCTGTTAAGTCCTCGGACAATACAGTGTCTCGGGTGATTGCAACGGCGTGTCACCAATTCAATTGTCATCCAGGCGCTGGTATTTTTCACGTGAGCCCTGTATAGTCGCGCCTCCCCAAGACGGGGAAATGCGTTTGTGATCGTGTGTTTGTTCCCCATCACCTGTGTTACTGCCAGTAACGTCTCGTGGCCTTTGACGATTAATTCGCAACGATCTGGTTAAACCAGACCCAGCGGGGTTGCGAGACCTCTCTCCATTATTTTTTATTCAGAGCGGCGTACACGCCGTGAGGATTGTGTTTTGCAATTTGATCAACTTAATCTCGACCCGCGCATACTAGAGCCGGTCAAGAAATCTGGCTTTATCAAGCCGACGGATATTCAACAACGGGCGATTCCTGTTGTGTTATCAGGTGCAGACCTGATGGCTTCGGCACAGACCGGCACAGGCAAAACAGCAGCCTTTGTTCTTCCGGCGTTACAACGTATTTTGCGTCCGTCCAGGAAATCGGGTAACGGACCCCGTGTGCTCGTACTGACGCCTACCCGGGAACTTGCAATGCAGGTGAATCAGAATATTCGTCAGTTCAGCCGTTGCTCCAAAGTCTCTACTGGGTCAATCATTGGGGGTATGGCCTATGGACCGCAGCTGAGAATGCTTCGGGGACGTCTGGATCTGCTCGTTGCGACACCCGGACGGCTGCTCGACCATATGGAGCAGGGCAAGGTTGATTTTTCGCGGCTGGAAATACTGGTACTGGATGAAGCCGATCGAATGCTCGATATGGGCTTTATCGACGCTGTGAAAGACATTGCTGCAGCGACTCCCAAGGACCGTCAGACGCTGCTCTTCTCGGCGACTCTTGAAGGACGTGTATTACAGGTTGCAAAACAATTACTGAAAAATCCGGAAAGTATCGCCCTAGCGGCCAGCAATAAACGCCACAAGTCTATCGAGCAACATATGCATCATGCGGACAGCAAAGCGCACAAGCAGAAACTTCTCGAGCATCATCTGGAGAGCGGACGTCTGTTCAAGTCTCTGGTGTTTACAGCTACAAAGCGAGGAGCGGAACAGGTCGCGAAAGTGCTTAGAAGCAAGAACCTTAAGAGTGCCGCACTGCACGGAGATATGAGTCAGAACAAACGTCGACAAACGGTGGAAAACCTGCGAAAAGGCCGAATTGAAACGCTGGTGGCAACCGATGTTGCGGCACGTGGACTGGATATCAAGGATATCAGCCACGTCATAAATTATGATTTGCCAACAGTTGCTGAAGATTACATTCACCGAATTGGACGTACAGGACGGGCGAGTGCGACGGGTTTCGCAATCTCATTGGTTGGCCCTGCTGACTGGAAGAAGCTTTCACAAATCGAAAAGCTGATAGGCCAAAAGGTGAAGCGGGAGATCGTCGATGGCCTTGAACCAAGTAGTTCAGAGCCGCGTGCCTCCTCCAGGGCTGAGCAAAAACCCAGGCCACGGCGTAAATTCAGCAAGGGCGCAAAAAGCGCTAGCACCCGCAAGCCCGGTAGCTGGCGAAAAGGTCAGTCCGGCTCCAAGCAGTCGAAGTCCTTCCGAGTAAAGAAGGCGGCGTGAGTGACAAGTTCTAGCGCAGACACGCACCTGATCGCTCAGAAAAAGACAAAGCATCGGGTCTCAATGCTTTCCCGGCCCGGGTCCGTGCCGTTCAGGGTCGGATCGTCAAATGAGGTATGCAGGGTAAACCGCGCGCGGCCGTCACCGGCAGAATCATAGACCTTAAACAGCAGGGCTTCATCCATCTGCATCAGGGGAAAGTAATGCCAGCGATGGGACGCGTTAAAGGTTGCCATCTGGACGGTGCCGACCCGATCTTTGGAGATCCGCGGCACGCTCACAAGATCATCCGGCGAAACCGAAGACGCATCACACATGGCAAGCGGAAAGTTTCGCACTGGTGCCTTGATAGAGCGCCAGATATTGATAATGGCGAAGCGGTTCGCAATCAGTTCGTCAGCTTCCTGAGGGAAAAAGTCACGTAACCGCTGCGGGCCGGAATCGGCATCATAGTCATTGTGAATGGTGGCGGCAGGTTCTCGGATACCATGCTTGCGCTGTGTGTCGATCGATGAAGCGCGTCGCGTGTGATCGAAAATCTCCACTCTTTGTGCGCCAGTAACATCCATTAAGAGGTTTTTGACTTCATCTTCGTAGATTGATTTGATCTCGTCATCCGAGTAAAAATCCGCAACCTTTGTTGCGTGGGTGCTCAGCATGAATCCTTCCCGGTCGAGCGAGGTTGGCTTCCCCCGGGCGTTATCCATCCTTACGGATCTCATAACGTAGTTGCCTTCTTCAGAGGCGCTATCCCCGCCGCCGATAGAAGGTCGTATTACCGCGCTTTCCTCACCGTCAGCAAGGTATCGGAGGGGAATCTCGAAAGCGTCAGTAGCGGCAGATTGGCTCATGCGTGTCCGGGTTTATGAGTCGGCCAGGTATTATGGCGAACCGAGAATCACTTGAGTGAGTGCAAAAAGAAGTACCATACTCGGTCTTGATGAGGCGTGCTACGTTCGGGTTGGGGTGCAGCCTTTTGTACAACACTGAAAAGGAATGAAACCAGATGACTGATGTGGGGGTAGCAGCAACTCAGATGGCGTGCAGCTGGGACCGAGACGAAAATGTCAACCGGGCCGAAAATTTAGTCCGCAAGGCGGCCTCCGGTGGCGCTTCCATTGTCCTTATTCAGGAGTTGTTTGAAACACCGTACTTCCCAATTGAGCAGAGCCACAAGCACCGTTCTTTGGCTTGCCCGCTGGGTGAGAGCGAAGTGGTCAAGCGTTTTTCCGAACTGGCAAGAGAACTCGAGCTCGTATTGCCGATCAGTTTTTTTGAAAAAGCGGGTGAGGTCTACTTCAACTCCGTGGCAATGGCTGATGCTGACGGAACCATACTCGGGGTTTATCGGAAATCACACATCCCCAATGCGCAGGGCTACCAGGAAAAAGAGTACTTCAGCCCGGGCAATACCGGATTTCGTGTCTGGAATACGCGTTACGGCAAAGTCGGCGTGCTCATCTGCTGGGATCAATGGTTTCCCGAGGCAGCGCGGTGCCTGACCCTGATGGGAGCCGATATCATTTTGTATCCCACCGCGATCGGCTCGGGCCTCGGAGGGGGCGGTGACATGCTGGCCGGTAACGACTCAGTCGACGCCTGGCGCAATGCGATGTGCGGGCATGCGGCGTGCAATATTCTTCCGGTGGTGGCATCCAACCGGATCGGTCGAGAATTCATGACCGAAGCGCCAGAGGTTCATCTCGACTTCTACGGTAACTCCTTCATCGCCGATCACGAGGGCCAGGTCGTCGCACAGGCGGGAAGAGACCAGGAAGAAGTCCTGGTCCATCGATTTGACTTTGATCAAGTGAAAGAATACCGCGACTGGTGGGCGGTATTCCGTGATCGCCGGCCCGATCTTTATGGTGTCCTGGCTACGCTGGACGGAGCATGATGCTGTGCTTTGTCTTAATCCCCTTGGCGATTAATCCCGGGGAGGATACGCTCAGATGAGTTCCCCAAGTAGTGATCAGGTTCTTCGAAGGCTTGAGCGGGTCATCCCGGGGCAGTCCACCTCCGATGGTGCCGGTGTTCGCCTGACGCGCTACATCGGGTCGCAGTCCCTGCCTGAGCTTGACCCCTTTCTGTTGCTGGATTTTTTCGAGTCCGATGATCCGGATGACTATATCGCCGGGTTTCCATCTCACCCCCATCGAGGCTTTGAGACGGTGACCTATCTTCTGGCGGGAAAAATGCGTCACGAGGATAACGCCGGGCACGGCGGGGTGATCGAGGCTGGGGGTATCCAGTGGATGACGGCAGGGCGGGGCATTATCCATTCGGAAATGCCGGAGCAGGAGAATGGCCGGCTTGCGGGTTTTCAGTTGTGGGTGAATCTGCCTGCCAAAGACAAGCTTTGTGATCCGGCATATCACGAGTACCCAAAAGCCCGGATCCCGGCCGAGCACCGTGCGCAGGGTGTCGACATTAACGTCATTACCGGCATAACCAGCCAGGGAACCACTGGGCCTGTCAGTGGTGCGGTCACCCGGCCGCTGTATCTTGATATACAACTGTCTTGCGGAGCGAGCTTTGAAGAGTCGATCCCGAAGGGTCACGCCAGTTTCGTGTTTGTTATCGAGGGTGAGATAGCGATGGGTTCTGATGTCGAGGGCCAGACGGTTTCAGCAAGACAGCTCGGAATTCTGAACGCAGGCGACACCGTGCACATCAAGGCCAAAGACGCTGAAGCAAGATGCTTGCTCGTGGCAGCACAGGCGTTGGGCGAGCCGATCGCCCGTTATGGCCCCTTTGTGATGAACACGACAGCCGAGATCGAGCAGGCCATCCGTGATTTCAATTCAGGCAGGTTTTAAGACTGCGTGACTCCATCTCTCTCCGGCCATCATCTGGTCTCATGATCTCGGATTCACGCGCAGTTACCCGGCTTGCCATGCGGGACGCGGTGGGCTTTCCCTCTATCACTCTGCTCGCGAGCATGACCGGTTTTGGTTCACTGGTTCATGAAAGCGGCCTTCCCCTTGGGATGGCAATTGCGGCAACCGCCGGGATCTGGGGGCTGCCAGGGCAGTTGACGCTGGTAGAAATGCACGCCGCAGGAGCGTCGGCTTTTTTTGTGATTCTGGGTGTGGCGCTGGCCAACGCACGATTTCTGCCCATGGTGGTGTCATTCATGCCACTCATGAATGCCGAGGGGCCCCGGACAAGGTGGAATTTTGCGCTGGTGCAGATGCTGTCGATCAACTCGTGGGCAGCGGGTTTAAAGCGCTTCCCGGAGATTGAACGCAAGTTTCGCCGACGTTATTACTTGGTCTTTGCCGTGATCTGTATGAGCGCCGGAATCCTCGGCACGGTGATCGGCTATCTCGGGGTGGGGCTGATGCCGCGGCCGATCGCCCTGGGGCTGATTTTTATGAATCCCTTATTTTTTGCCGTCCTGCTTGCCGGGGTTCAGAGCAGACCCTCGATGATCGCGCTGATTGTCGGTGCGCCGCTTGGTGTCATGTTTCATCTCGCGGCGCCTGATCTGGATCTTCTTTTGACCGGGGCCGTAGGCGGCAGCCTGGCTTTCTGGCTGAACAACAGGGTACCCGACCGAGGATCAAGGCAGTGACTGATGCATCGGGTCTTGCGTTGGTACTCCTGACCCTGGGCGCGATCGCCGGCACGTACCTATGGCGTGGTGTCGGCGTGATGTTCGCGGCCAGGATCAAAAGTGAGGGCCCGGTCTTTCAGTGGGTGACCTTTGTTTCCTACGCGATGCTGGGCGGGCTCATTGCAAGAATGGTTATCCTGCCGATCGGGCCTTTGATGGAAACGCCGCTTCTTTTCCGAACCCTGGCTTTTGTCATTGGAGTGGGGGTGTTCTTTGCGCTCGGACGAAGGGTTCTGCCGGCGGTCTTTATCGGTGTTGCATCCTTTATCGTCCTGGTGTCATATTTCTGACCGTTGGCGACCGAGTTCCTCGTCCATATGGACTTGGAGGTTCACTCTCCAGATCGAAGAAGTTCATGACAATTAAAGAAGGCCTCGCGTTAGCCCATCTCAAGGGTCGTGGCATTGAGTTTGGCGCTCTTAACAATCCCCTCCCAATCGATGGCACTCGGGCGAAAGTCATATTTGCAGACAGATTAACCAAGTCGCAAGCTCTCGAGATATTCCCTGAACTGCAGGACATAGCAGACTCCATCGTTGAGTCCGATCTTATCGTTGACTTTAATGACCTCGCCTCTCTCAATTCGTTAGCGCCTCAGAAGTTCGACTTCTTAATTGCTAATCACTTTATTGAGCATTTGGTGAATCCTATTCAATTTCTCGAAGGATGTAGCCAAATATTGCAGCCTGATGGAGTGTTGTTTTTGACTGTTCCAAACAAGGACGAGACATTCGATCGCAACAGGAAGTTGACCACCAATGCACATCTATGGCGTGACTACCGGCGTGGTGAATCAGGAATTAGCCGGTCACATCTAAGAGATTTTCTTCAGAATAAGGAGGTGGTTGATACGCCTCATCCCGAAGTGATCAAGTACTTCAAGAATAATGGTATCCCAATTAGTTATTACGACGGCAACCGCCTACCGTTAAACCCGCTTAAGCGGAAAAGGCTGTATAACTTCCATCGACAACGCAGTATCCATGTGCATGTGTGGAATCGTTTTTCATTTGATGATTTTTTAAGTTGGATAAACAAGAAACTGAACATGCGATTTAGTGTAGTTCCTAGTCATAATCCAGAAGCTGTGGTGGGAGAGATGATCTACGTGCTTCAGAAGCGCTAGCAGTCTATTTCTGTGGGTAACCTCCAGACTGGCGTAGTAGAGCCGATACGTACTTGAGAAATCTTAAGTTGTCATTGAACTGATTCGATCACATCAGAAAGGATCTCTTCGAGATGAAACTGAAGGTCTTAGCACTCGGTGGTGATGGGATCGGCCCTGAGGTTGTCGCCTCGGGTCTTCGGGTTCTGGAGGCGGTCGCCGGGACGCTCGGGCTGAAGGTGGAGGTCACCGAGGATCTGCTCCATGGTGCCGCCTGGGACGAGTACGGTACCTTCATACGCTCCGAGACGATCCGTACTGCGCGTGATTCCGACGCACTGCTTGTCGGCTGGCCTGAAAGGTCGACCCGGGCGGACGCTAACGCACGACGAGGCAGGAACACGGTGCCAGTGACCCGGCACCAGGGCAACTGCACGAAACGCAGATGTCCGCATCTACCTGGGAGTATCTCTACGTGTCATAAGGATGACTGCCAGCCCGGCCATCTGCCACAGGTTGTGGGAGACGAGCCTTGCGTCATGGTCGAGTTTGACAGCCAGACCGCTGCTACTTATGCACAGGATTAAGCACGTATCCTGATAAAGCAAAAACGGCCCAAATAAACCCCGCTTCGGCGGGGTTTGTTTTTCAGATTCGCATTGCGAGTGGTGTCTCACGCCGATGGCTGCATGTCGCTCGCGGAATACCACTTTTTTGTTGCCTGCTCTGCAATGCGATTGTGCTTTCTGGATCAAAAACTGCTGAGTCGGGATGATGCCTGCTTCTACCGGACGTTTATCAGCCAATGCCCAATGTTTCGGTGCCATGCTGTTGTGGGCTGCCGGATTTGTCTCCCTTGAGTTTCTGCTGGATGATTGGGGTGCGCTCTCTCTGATTGCGGTTCGTCTCGCGGTTAGTGCAGGATTCCTGGTGATCTGGTGGTTGCTGATAGAGGGTGTGAAGCAAGCCACACAAGCGCCCTGGGTGAAAGGTCTTTTTATCGGGGCTTTGGGGTGGGGCCTTGGTTCCATATTGCTTTACCTTGGCCAGCGCCTGTCTGATCCCGTAGCGACCACCATCGTGGTCGCGATGATGCCCATCGCGGGGGCGGCTATCGAGATTGTTTTCGATGGCCGGCGCCTGCCCCCCCGGCTTGTTGCTGGCATTGTTATGGCTGTCGGCGGCGGTTACCTCGCCACTGGCGTGACCTTTGACCAAAGCGCAATGAGAATCGGCGTGGCGCTTTGTATCGTTGCGATCTTTCTTTTTGCCTGGGCGACCCGGGCAACGACGCGCCAGCTTGAGACCTTAAGCCGGACGGGTCAGGCAGCAGTAACGCTTGTCGGGGGAGCCCTGATTGTGGTGTTGCTCTATCTCGCAGCACTACCAGCCCTTCCCGGCGAAACCACGATTGGTACCATCAATTCAGCGCGTTTCTGGCCTTTCATGATTTATCTATTGCCGTCATGTGGAATCGCCCAACTGATGTGGATATATGGTGCTGGCAGACTGGGCGTTATGCTGGCCTCGTTTCATATGAACGCCGTTCCTTTTTATGTCATGGTGATTCTGTTGACGCTCTCCATGGGCGAGTGGCAATGGATACGCGCTGCAGGAGTGGCACTTGTGGTTCTCGGCGTGTTCGTCAGTCAGTTTCATCCTGGACCCGGGGGAGCCGAAAAGCGCAAAGTGACCATGACTGACTGAACACCCGTATCAGCCGATGCTGTTATCCTGAGTTAGACTGGCGCCGATGAACAAGATCTTTCCATTATTCATCCCCCGTTTCGGACGGGCCGTTGCCATCCTGATGCTGTTTGCGGTAATCACGCCTAATGCCCTGGCTGATGGACGCGGTGCGCAGATCTATCAGAACCAATGCGCCTCGTGCCATGGCAACGATGGGCTGGCCTTGACTACGCCGGTGCTGCACGGGCAGGAGCCGGTATACCTGGTGCGGTCCTTGACGGCGTTTAAACATGGGAGCCGGATTGATCAGATCATGACGAGCATGAACAGCATTGCAGCCGGCCTTTCGGATGAGGATATCTTGGCCGTTGCCCGCTACCTTGCCGGGCAGGATCCGTGCGAGATAGACCTTGAGATCGATTATGCCCGGGCGGGTTTTCGTGAAGCATTTTCGGCAGGCCGGCAGACGTATGCGGCCTCGAATTGCGGGCACTGCCACGAGAGCTTTCACCATTATGCGCCCAGGATCATGGGGCAGAAAGCGTCGTACCTGAAGCTCGCGTTGCGTCAATTCCAGTCGGGTGCCCGGATCGCTCCGATGATGGCGCGGCTGCTTGAATTCTGGACTGAGCAGGACTTTCGCAACGTGGTGACCTACATCAGCGGTATGCGCCTGATGCGCGCCTGCGGCTCGGATCACTAAGCCTTGCGTTGCCGAAACGCGATTTTGCCAGAGCCACAGCACGCCGATGACCTATCAACTGTTCTATGCGGACCGCAGCGCGGCTCAGGGTGTCCGGGTTATTCTGGAGGAGATCGATCAGGACTATCGCCTGATTGAAACCGACATCAAGTCGGACCGTGAGCGTTCCCCGGAACTGCTCGCGGTCAATCCTAACGGCCTGGTACCGGTACTGGTCTTTGAGGAGGGTGCGATTTATGAGTGCGGCGCCATCGTGACCTTTTTATGCGACCGCCATCCCGAATATCAACTTGCGCCCGCGGTCAGCGACCCGCAGCGGGGCCTTTTTCTGCAGTGGCTGTTCTTTTTCTCGAGCGCTCTACAGAATGCCTTTTCGATGACCTACCGTCCGAACCGGTTTGCCACGCTCGAGTCCGCATATCCGAGTGTGCAGCAACAGGGCTGTAAACGACTTCTGGCGCTGTGGCAGGTGGTGGACCACGCAATTGCTGACAGCCTATGGATGCTGGGTGAGTCCTTCTCCGCGGTCGATATCTATCTTTTTATGCTCAGCACCTGGTTGTCGGACGACTGCGGACATCCTGCCTTGGCGGAATTTGCCAATGTCATGAGAGTTACCGATAAAGTCGTGAAACGGCCATCGGTACGCAAGGTGTACCCCTCTTTATGCGGAGCAAACTGACCATGAGCGATCCGGCGAGCGAGATCCGTTGTGATAACGACCTGAAGCTGTACCAGGCGCTGTTGGCCCATCCGAAGGTCCGCCGGGTGCGTGACACTATCGAAAAACAGGAGGAAAAACGTAAAGGACCGGGTGTGCGCCGCCATCTGCTGAGCACCTCGGTACGCCTGAGCCGTTCAATGTCAGGCCCGCTGCATGTGATGGCAGACCGCTGCCAGGAACGCCTTGGCATTCAAAGCAGACTCGAGCTTTATGCATACCCGGCGCCGCAGTTCAACGCGGTCTGCTTCAAACCCGAGGATGGCCGGGTGTTTATCATGTTTTCTTCTTCTCTGCTGGAAGCCTTCTCTGAACAGGAACTGCTCTTCGTCATGGGCCACGAACTCGGCCATCACGTCTATCGTCATCACGAGATTCCCATCGGCTATATCCTCCGTGGCAAGACCCGGCCGTCCGCAGCTTTGGCGCTGGATCTTTTCGCCTGGTCACGCTATGCCGAGGTTTCCGCAGACCGGGCCGGAGCGTACTGTGCCGAAGACCTTCCCAGCGTGGCGCGGGCACTGTTTAAACTCGCATCGGGACTGCGCGACGATACAGTCGTCCAGTTTGATCTCGACGAATTCCTGCGCCAGGTCGACGATATGCTGGCCCTTGGCGAACAGCCTGGGCAGGGCGCGCCGATGCAGGACTGGTTTCTGACCCATCCTTTCAGTCCGCTTCGGGTGAAGGCGCTCACCATCTTCGATTGTTCCGTTCTCATGCGTTCCGGTGGTATCGACAAGCACAAGCTTGAGGATCAGGTGCAGACGGTGATGGGTCTGATGGAGCCTGATTATCTCAAGGGTAAAACCGAGGCAACACGCGCGATGCGCAACCTCTTTGTGGCGGGCGCTCTTGCAGTCGCAGATGCTGCTGGCGGTATTTCTGATAAAGAACGACAGACGCTGGAAGAATTCTTCGAGGAGGGCTATGCGCTCGAAAAACTTGATCCCGAGCGTCTGCGCGAGTTGCTGCCAAAACGGATCGAAGCCGCCCGGGAGAAGGCAAGCCTCTCCCAGCGGATGCAGGTCGTCAGAGATCTGTGTCTGGTAGCCGGCGTGGAACATCCGGTTGCGCAAGCCGAAAGCAAGCTCCTGGAGGAGATTGCACAGGCGCTCGACATCCCCACAGGCTTCGTCAGTCAGTGCCTCGAGGCATCACCCGAACTTGATTGATCCAAAAGTTGTCTCACAAGACGTCAGGAGAATTTTCGGCAGCCCGTCTCGGTGAATGGCTAACTTTCTCCAACAAGCATTTCCAAGGCATTGTCGATCACATATTTTGCACCGAGGGTAGGTTGGCTGTGGTACCCACCGCCCTTCATTGCGATCCTGCGTGCAGTGCGCTGTGTTGTTGGTTCTTGAATTTCCATTTCTTTCGTATTGTCTGCCAGTAGCGCTCAATCCAGAATGTTTTTCAGCTATCGGGAGTAACCCCAGGATGGGGTGACAGCTAAGGAATTTATGGCATTTTGTGAATCTCGCCATGGTGGTGATCTCATTGGCAAGAGCCAAGAGATACTTGCGCGATTAACGCTTTTGGATCGGTATTGTCATCGGATTGTATAGTTGCCATACTAGCGCGGTCGGCCTGCGAAGTTGCTCCGTAGGCTGTGCGACGAACTTAACTACCAGTTGAGGAGGAATCCATGGAAAGACGCGATTTTCTGAAAAAAGCCGGAACGGGAACGGCCGTCGCAGCAGGCACCCTTGCTGCACCTGCAATCGTCAAGGCACGGACTGAAATCGTCATGGTCAGCACTTGGCCGCGCGATTTCCCAGGCCTGGGTACGGCTGCTCAAAGGCTGGCCAAAAACTTGGCCGATGCGACCGATGGCCGCCTGCATGTTGAGTACTTTGCGGCCAATGAGCGGGTCAAGGCCTTCGACTCGTTTGACGAGGTAGCCTCGGGTAATGCGCAGTGTTACCACACTGCCGATTACTACTGGAAAGGCAAGCATCCGGGTTGGGCTTACTTTACGTCGGTACCCTTTGGTTTGACCTATACCGAGATCAACGCCTGGATACGGTTCGGTGGTGGTCAGGAATTATGGGATGAAGTGGGTAGTGAATTCGGGCTGAAATGTATGCCGGGCGGTAACACTGGCGTACAGATGGGTGGCTGGTTCCGCAAGGAGATCAATTCGGCCGATGACCTCAAGGGACTCAAGATGCGTATCCCGGGTCTTGGCGGTGATGTCATGGCCAAGTTGGGCGCCTCGCCTGTATCTCTGCCGGGTGGCCAGATCTATGAGAACCTGATGTCTGGCGCTATTGATGCTACTGAGTGGGTTGGCCCCTGGAACGATGGCTTCATGAAGTTCTACGAGGCGGCCAAGTACTATTACTACCCGGGTATGCACGAGCCAGGCTCGATGCTGTCGTTCGGCTGGAACAAGTCGTTCTGGGAGAGCCTGTCTGCGTCCGACCAGTTGCTCATCACGTCGGTCTCGGCATTAGAGAACGATCTGATGATGTCCGAGTACAACTACAACAACGGCGTGTCGTTAGACAAACTGATCAACGAGCAGGGCGTTCAGTTGCGCGCCTTCAATGACGATGTTTACGACAGTTTCGGTGAGGCAGCGGCGGAAGTGTTCGAAGAAGCCCGGGCTCACAGTGATCTCACAAACCGCATTCACGAAAGTTTCGAGGCGACTCGCGCTGCAGTTGGCGGTTGGGCCAAGATCGCTGATGTGGCCTACCTTGCACAACGCAACCGGGTGCTCGGTCTCTGATCTGACACCTGTCACCAGGAAAGGAAGGCGGAGCCTGCGGGCTCCGCTTTCCTCTTATGCTCGCCAATAGCCCGCGCTGCCAGTTGCTGGGCCGGACTACGTGACGCTGCGCAGGTAACGCCAAGTTATAGCCGTAATGGAATTGAGCAGAGCGAAAACGCTGGGTACCAAGCCGGTGCACCGGACTAGACTGGTTGCGCTGGCCCGCATATTCGCCGCGGCCGTAATCGGCATCACCTTTTTGTTTTTGATCAATAACTACCTTATCTTCTGGCAGGGTTGGCCGGGCCTGTGGAAATTCTTTGCCCACCAGCAGTGGCTGGGGTTGGGGCCATTGCGTTCGCCACTGGCCGATGATGTATTGCTGTTGGGCTGGACCCAGCTGGGAATACTGCTGGCCGTGCTGGCCGGAGCAGCAGTTTATGTATTGTCGACCCCGCAACGGGGCCTGCGTGTGGACTCGGAATTGTGGTCGTCGCTGGCTGCCTATGTCATCCGCAGTTGTTTCTGGGCCGTGTTACTGGTCGGTGTGGTCGACATGGTGATTTCATTCCTGCGCGTGGAAGGGTTTCTGGTTGCTCTTTTCGGTGAGGAGATGGCAACGAATCTTGGACGCTCGGTGTATCGCGGTAGCTACATCCACTATCCACTGGTGGTACTTGGGTTCATCATCGCCTTGTTCGCCCGCGGCCTTGGCTTTATCTGGCTGGCGCTGTTTGTTGTGATTGCCGAATTCCAGATTGTCATCTCGCGTTTCATCTATTCCTACGAACAGGTGTTTATGGGTGATCTGGTGCGTTTTTGGTATGCTGCATTATTCCTTTTTGCCAGCGCCTATGCCCTTATCACCGAAGGGCATGTGCGGGTGGACGTTTTCTATACTCGCTTTAGCCTGCGCGGCAAGGCCTGGACCAATTGCCTGGGCTCAACAATACTCGGGTTGCCGTTGTGCTGGGTGATTCTGACGACTGGTATGGCCAGAAAAGGTAGCAGCCTGAACAGCCCGCTACTCAGTTTCGAGGTTTACCAGCAGGGCTACGGCATGTACGTCAAGTACCTGATGGTAGGCTTTCTGATCATTTTTGCCGTGTCCATGATGATCCAGTTTTGCAGTTACTTCTTGGCCAGCATGGCCGATCTTTGCGGCGAGCCTGGCCACAAGGACGTCGCCGAAGAATCGGCAATCTAACGCTCGCCAAGCACCGAAAACTTACCCATGGAACTCGTTTTTCTAAGCCTACTCATAGCGCTGATGGTGCTGGCGCTGAGTTCCGGCTTTCCGGTGGCTTTTGCTCTGCCGGGCTCGGCGATCCTCAGTATTGGCGTAGCTGCATTGTGCGGCTACATTTTTGCCGGTGACGCGGGCGCCTATTTTGCCCAGGGCGGCGCGGTTCAGTGGCTCAGTGCAGGGGTCACAAATTTTCGTAGCCTGTACTGGGATGTTGAGCGCGATACGCTGATTGCAATTCCCTTGTTCATATTCATGGG
>CEQE01029914.1_pt1 | contig 39655 bp, 30 predicted proteins | sample 356201 | NCBI WGS metagenome assembly CEQE01 (sample SAMEA2619970, study PRJEB7988) | marine metagenome | biome: marine biome (ENVO:00000447); feature: mesopelagic zone (ENVO:00000213) & marine oxygen minimum zone (ENVO:01000065); material: "saline water (ENVO:00002010), including plankton...
CTTATCTTCCATAGATTCGTGTCCAGGAATACCGGACCACCTCTGACGTTCTATCTCACCTTTGCCTTGATTGCAGTTGGCTCGAGCCTGGGGGGGTTCGCCACCATCATGGTGTCCATCGTCAACTGGTTCAACCGTCACCGGGCCAAGGCGGTATCGATCTCCCAGCTTGGCTTCTCCATGGGAGGGTTGTCGGTGCCAATCGTGATCCTCTCGCTGGAGCTGTTTGGCTGGCGCGCAACCGCCTTCGGATCCGGCATCATCGTGCTGTTGATCGGGTTGCCGTTAGTACAGGTGGTTCGGCACAGACCGGAGGACTACGGGGAAGTACCGGATGGCATCCGCGTCGAAGATGCACCCGATGCCGGCACCGCCCGAGCCCGAGTGCAGACCGACAGAGACTTTACGGCGTGGGAGGCGATGCGTACCCCGGCATTCTGGCTGCTGTCTCTCGGTCATGCCTCGGCGTTGCTCACCGTGTCCGCAGTCATGGTGCATCTGGTTCCCCACCTGACGGAGGGGTTGAGTTTCTCGCTGGCCGAGGCCGGTGCGGTCGTTGCCCTGATGACCGCCTTCCAGATGGTGGGACAGCTTTGTGGCGGTTACCTGGGAGATCGAATCGATAAAAGGTTCATCTGCGTCGGCTGTATGATGGGGCACGGCTTCGGCTTGCTGTTGGTCGCCTTTGCCAGTTCAATCGCAATGGTAGTCGCATTTGCCTTGCTGCATGGCCTCGCCTGGGGCATGCGGGGGCCACTGATGGTCGCATTGCGCGCAGACTATTTCGGACCCTCTTCGTTCGGCACCATCATGGGTTTCTCCTCTCTGATCGTAATGTTCGGCATGTCCAGCGGCCCCATCATCGCCGGTTACATGGCGGATGTTGCCGGAAATTACCGGGGCGGCCTGGCACTCCTGGCATCTCTGGCCCTTTCCGGCTCCTTCTGCTTTCTGCTGGCGAAGCCGCCTCGACATACGTCGGAGCAGCCCAGATAGGTACGGTCTGTTAAAGGAACACGGGCCAGGTGCTATTCAGTCCGGCAGACCCAAGACCCGTTTCGCAATGATATTCTTCTGCACCTCGTTTGAGCCCCGGGCGATGGATCGGCGCTTGCTGCTGAGCCACTCGCGCATGATGCTGATCTCGCTCTCCTCGAATCCGTCACCTTCCCACCCGAGGCCCTTGAGTCCCAGGATTTCGACCTTGAGCTCTGCCTCTTCCTTCTCCAGGTTGGCGGCGCAGAGCTCAAAAATTGAAGTCTGCGGGCCCGGTGTCTTGCCGTCGTCGGTCTCAGCTACGGTTCGACGCTGTGTCAGTCGATAGGCCCGGCGGTCCATCTCGAAACGAATGATACGCGCACGCAGCGCCGGGTCATCCGGCCGGTATTGCCGCAGTAGAACCTGTAACGGGTTAACATCCGCTTCAGGCGTCGTCGCTCCCCCCATCAGGATCGTTATTCCCGAACGTTCGTGCTGCAGCAGCCGCTTAGCGAGACCCCAACCTCTGTTCAGTTGTCCCACAAGATCGTCTTTCCTTGCGATGGCGTCGTCGAAGAAGGTCTCGCAGAAAGGTGATGATCCGCTGATCAGTCGAATCGGTCGAGTCGTAACGCCGGGCTGATCCATCTTGAGCAGTATCATGCTGATACCGTCGTGCTTGGGTACGTCCGGATCCGTGCGCGTCAGGCAGAATATCCAGTCGGCGTAGTCTGCCCCTGAGGTCCACATCTTTTGACCGTTGATGACGAACTGATCACCATCAGCTACGGCACGGGTCTGCAGGCTGGCAAGGTCGGAACCCGCATTGGGTTCACTGTAACCCTGGCACCAGCGTGTGTCACCACGCGCAATGGGTGGAAGGTGACGCAGTTTCTGCTCCTCCGTGCCGTGTTCCACCAGCGTCGGACCGATCAGGCCGACACCCATACCACCGAGGGGCGAACGCGCATGGATACGCCGCAACTCTTCAAGCAGAACCTGGTATTCAGTCTGATCAAGACCAGCCCCACCGTATTCGACCGGCCAAAGCGGCACTGTCAAGCCACGCGCGGCACATCGCTCAAGCCAGAGCCGCGTCTCCTCATCACGTATCGGTACCTTGCTGCCACCTTGAGGAATCATGCCGGGCTGCCGTACGCTCGCCGGGCAGTTCATCTCAAGCCAGGCGCGTATCTCGTCACGAAAATCATCGATTGTAGTCAAAACCTTCACTCCGAAGTGTCGTGTGTGTTTTAGACTGCCTGCTTAGAGTTCCTGTCTGGCAATTCGCTCGACTGCTGAAGCCTTCATCCATCCTCGGGACCCATCCGCTAAGCCGACGCGTACCCAATTGTCCCGACTTTCCAGTATCGCAACTTCCGCTCCCGCGGGCAGCAAATTGGCAAATGCCAGCGGTGCACCTGTGCTGTCCGCTGAGCGCAAAGTGCTGCCGTCGGCGATGACAACTGCGTTGCGACCGGCCTCGCTGTCGAACCAGGCAGACGCGGTCGCCGCGAGCCAGACGATCGCCAGCAGCGAAGCGCTGCGCCGAAAACCGGTGCGGCGCGACTGCCATGCTGCTAACGGCCACGGCATGGCCAGTAGCGCCGCGAGCGCGAATGCGGCTGCTCCGATCAGGTAGCGGTCTCCGATGGAGTATGCACGCTCCCAGAAGAGCAACGTATCCAGTGCGCCGCCGTTGGATGGTCGCGGCAACCATGCGGGAAACCGGTCACGCAGCCAGACGAGGTTCCTGACGGCACGTTCTTCTCCCGGATCCAGGAGCAGTGCTCGCCGATAGGCGAGTACGGCGCGTCCTATATCCTGGGCACCGAGTGCTGCGTTGCCCCAATCGGCTTGCACAGCCGCCGCACCGGAATGGTCACTGGCGATGGAGCGGAACTGTCGCTCGGCCTCGTCGAACAGCCGAATGCGGCGGACGCGATCCGGTTCCTCGAGCGCCGCGGCATAGCTGGACCGTGCCGCATCAATAGTGGCTTCCGCGGCGTGGGTGGGGCTCACAGCAGCCAGCAGGAGCGTCGTGGTCAGTATTGCCAGTAGCGATGCGGTCACAGCTGCCGCCGATGGCCCTGACAGCGTAGCGTCACGCATCTCGTCTGCCAGGGCCAACACCGACTCGCGAGTCTGCAGGTCAATGGGTTGGTCCTCCCTGGCAGGATCGTAGGCGCTGTTCTCCAACTTACCGATGAGATCCGACTGCAACAGCTGCTGCTGCCCGCAGACGCGGGCGAGGCTCCGCAGTGCAGCCAAGACCGCCGGTGTCGACTCACTTGCCGGTGCGTCACGCTTGACTGCGCTCGTCACGGCGCGTAGTGCGCGTGCTACGGCTCGCCTGTGAGTGCGTGTTCCTCCGGTCCTGACCAGCCACCCGAGGGTGACGGCTAAGAGGAGTGGCGCAACGTACAGAAGGATCAACATGGTGCGCAGTTGCTGCGGGTCCCAGCCGGCGACGAGAGTTCGGTCTGGTGAACTGAGTGACATGTCGGCCCCGATTAGAGTCGTTAGGGATCGACTTGCCGCCCGCGTTACCTTTCGTGAATCGGTCGACTGCGGCGCCGCGGACAACTGTGAGGCGACGGCGACGTCGGCGGCGCTGATAACGTTGGTTCCTCCCACTGACAGTGCGATCGGTTGGCTCGTCACCGTGGCGTAACCACTCAGGGCAGGATCGAAATAGGCGAATTCTAAGGGCGGAATTTCCGTCACCTCGGCACTGCGCACGCGCACTGTGGCGCTATAAGTCTTGCTGTTGGACTCCTTGTCGATGACACCGACGTCCGCTTCGCTGGGAACCGAAAAGAGTTCCGCCGGCAATCCGGCCGGACCGGCCAGTAGCGGCAAGCTCAGTCCTTCAAGTTCGCCGTCGCCGCGAATCTGTATCGTTAGTTCGATGGGATCGCCAACCTGCACCACGGTGCGGCTGGCGCTCACGGCGATGGAGAATCCGCTGCCTATGGCGTTGACGAATCCGGGCGGTCGATCTGCCACGGGCAGCGCACGCACCACGAACCGTATCCGCTCCCCGATTGCTTTGAAAAGTTGTGTTTCAGATCGACGAAAGCCGAATCGGTCCCTGCGCGTTCCCACTTTGAGATTCGCGACGACGCGAATGGGCTCCAGGTCAACCGGGCCAGGCCGGTTCACCGTCACTTGTGCCGGGAAGCGGAACCGTGCGTAACGGGTTCCCTCTTCGGTGACATCATCTTTCAGCATAGGCAACGATACGGTACCTGCGCCGGTGGAGAAGTCGACGTTACGCTGCCCCGACCCCGGGGTTTCAACGCGCGCCTGATCCATTTCAAAGAGGGGCACCACAAAATCGAAACTCTCGGCATCTCGGGCCAGCAACCACTCCACCTGTACATCAAAGGTCTCGCCGACCCACACCGGTCGATCCGGAAGATGAAACCGGACGATCATGTACTGGGTGGCGTCGATATCCTTGGCGGTGAATCGCGACCTGGGACTGCTCGCCGACTGACTGCCCTGGGCAATCGTCAACGCTGGGATCTCATGCGAGCCCGCTTTTGTCAGTAGGATTCGCCAGCGATAGACAAACGTGATGTCGCGACTCTCCGAGCGACGTCCATTGATGATGGTAATCTGGGTAGACACGTTGGGCGTCACACCGAGGTAGGTGACCTGAGCGTTATCGATCGTCAGGGCCGGTGGCTCCGGCTGGGGGGTCTCCTCGAATCCGCGGGCCTGCAGGGCGAGCGTGAATGGCATGTCGGTGTAGATCTCACGGTTTTCGACCTGCAGGGTTACCTGCGGTTGTCCGAAGGCGACCTGACCTGTCGATAGCAGCAGCAAGAGTGTCACAACGAGTGTGACAGCGCGCGCCGGACTCACCAATCCTTCTCCACGGGATCGCGTGCCCCCGCTGCCTGCCTGTCCCGCTGACGCTGGGCGTCGCGATCGCGGATCGCCTGCAACCTTCTCAGTGCCTGACGCTGTGACATCTCTTCCTGTTCCTCATCGCCGCTCTTCTGCTGTTGCTGCTGTTGCTGGTCATCACCCGGCTGATTCTGCTCGGGCGTGCCCGGCGGCTGCAACAGTGCAATGGCCGTCTCGATATGTTCCATGGCCCCCTGCTGATCCTTGAGCGTTGGCTCCAGTGCCGGTGACATGCGGCGAGCATTATGGGCCGAATTCGTTAGGGTGATACTGGCCGACTGCATCAGGCCGCTCGCGCTCCTGACTTCCTCCACCACTTGCGCCAGGTCGACGCCGTCGCCCTTCGCATCGGGGGCGGCAGCTTCAGACTGCGCGGCACTGTCAGACTGCGCAACAGCGTCCGCCTGCTCGGCGAGTGCGGTGGCGATGGCATCACCCATACCCGCGTGGGAAGCCTGTCTTTCGGCGACCATGCCCAGCATGCCCGGCAACTCCTCGATGGAAGCATCCAATGTGGACGCTGTGTCATCGTGCGTTCGCGTCTGCTCCGCCAGCAATTCGCGCAGGTGCTCCACGACGCTGAAGAAGAGCCGCCGCAACTCCCGCAGGTGTTCCAGTGCTTTGCTCGCCGGTTCGAGTGTATCATCGCCCGCCGAGCCGAGCGACCGATCCATTGCCCGCAGCGCCTCCATGGTCTGCTCCCGCAGAGCCTGCGCCAGTTGGTACTGTTGCTCCTTCTGTGCATCGTCGGCCGGGTCGGATTCACTTTGCTCACTCTCGGCTGCGGGAAGCAGCTCTTCACGCAGCAGTGGGTCGAGCCGGTTCATGCGCTCGAGATTGTCGGAGGCGGTCTTGCGACCCCACGCTGTCAAGTCATCCGCGGCGGGGGCGCCGGCCTGCTCATCCTCAATCGCTGACAGTGAGGCGACCATGCGGGATTGGTCTGCATAGGCGAGTTCAATCAGGTCGCGCAATCCTGCGAAGCGTTCTATGGCCCGACTGAGCGCCTCCAGCGCTCTTCCCTGCTGCTCGGCAGCGGCGGACCAGTTCTCCCGCGGCAATGCGACGGCGGCGGTGCGCATCGCGTCGGCCGCGGTGGCAAGGAGCGGGATCGCCTCGTGGGCAGCTTTGCGCACGCGTGCGGTGGCAGGATCATCCGCCGGGCCGTCGGCCTCAGCGGGCCTTTGCGTGCCGGCTTCCAGGCGCAGCCGAGCTTCATCGGTACGCTTGACGCTATCGTCCTGGCGCTCGAGCAAGAGCTCGCCGGTCAGCCACGATGGTGCCCTGACCTCGGTATCGGCAGCAGATTCGAGCGTGATACTCCCCGATCCGATCAGGGTCATGGCCACCGTGTGCTCGAGGACGCCGAGCTGGTCCCGCGCCACTGCCTTGAGAACCGTTATTGGATCGTCCAGCTGTTCCCGCGCCCGCTTCAGCTCGGCCAGTGCGCGATCTGCACCGCGGTGGCCACGCTCGCCTTCCAGGCGGCGCATGCGACGGCGGCTGTCGGATAGAGACTGGCGGGCATGCTCCAGGAATCGACCCATACTCTGAAGCTGAAACGCACGAACTCTCTGCTCATCCGTGAGGGACGCTGCATCCTGGTTGTCGATATTCTGGCGCTCCTCGTCAGCCAGGTCGGCGATGGAGGAAGCTTCCGCCAAGAGCACGCGTTCACGACTGGCGAGCGCTTCAAATCGTCGCTGATAGCCGACCGGCTCACTGCCTGCGCCGTCGGTATCGATCTCGGCAAGCAAGCGGCGCATCTCGTCGCGAACGCCGCGCTGATCGTCGATGATTCTCGCAAGACGCGTTTCCAGTCTGCTGGCATCGTTCAGCTGATCGGCCAGTTGCTGGATTCGTCGCAACACGATCTCCAGATTCACGCGTGCATCGTCGTCCTTGTCACTCAAGCGTATCGCGTCGTTGAACCAGGCGGCGCTGTCCCGAAGCGTTTCGATCGCCTTGCCGGGATCGTCTGCCTCGCCGTCCGCCTGACTGGCGAGGGCAAGGCCGAGGTTGAATGCGGCCCGGTAGCGCAGCTCCGGGTCCGGTCCTGCGTTGTCGCGGGCGGCCAGAAATGCATCAGCCGCCTCGTTAGCTGTACCTTCCGTGAGGCGGGCGACGCCGAGATTGTAACGGCCGCGGGCGCTAAGCCCTGCGTACGGATCTTCTGGCTCTGCTTCTACGGGCGTCGAAGTGTCCTCTGCTGCGGGCGCATCTTCGCCTTCGGGCGCCGGCAGATCCTCACCGTATAGCGGTAGTCCTGCAACTAGCAGGGCTGCGAGCCAGCTACGGTTCACTCGTGTGACAGGGAAGTGCATCAAGTCACCTCCGTCGCGGGCGGGCCTATGCTTGCGCCGACCCAGACCGCTGCAATCAGGGATAGCATCGCACCGAGGACCAACCATGGGTAGTGCTCGGTAGGATTGCGTCGCTCGATCCTGGCCGAGTCGTCTTCCACCAGCGGCTGCACGTGCGTTTCGACGATGGCATCGAGGTCGACGGCTGAGGTCCCGGCAGGAATGTAAACGCCTTCACTCATCAGTGCGATCTCGCGCAGCAGGTCACCGTCCAGGCGCGACACCACGGCGACGCCGTTGCTGTCTGTAAGCAGGCGGCGCGCTCCCGTGGACGGATCAGTGAGCGTGATTTGGCTGCCATCTTCGCTGCCAAAGCCGATCGTCACGATGCGGATTCCGGCTTCGACGGCCTCCTTGACGGCGTCCTCCGGGTAGGACTCGTGGTCCTCGCCGTCGGTGATGAGCAACATCACTCTCGGCACGCCGCGATTGGGACCGAATGCACGGGTCGCCTTGCGCACTGCGTCACCAATCCGTGTGCCGCCGCGGGAAACCGAATCCGGTCCGACGTTGCGCAACACCAGGCGAAAGAAGCCGTAGTCGGAAGTCAGCGGGCTTTTGACGCTGGCACGTCCGGCGAACACCACCAGACCCAGACGATGGTCCTTTACTCGTTCGATGAGTTCAATGATTTCGGCCTTCGCCCGGTCCAGCCGGTTCGGGGCGGCGTCTTCGGCGAGCATGCTTTTGGAGACGTCGAGCACGACCATGACATCGGAGCGGATGTTCCTGGATAGCGTCTCCGTGCCGCCGGGTGTCTGTGGGCGCATGAGGGCCAGAACGCCCAAGGTCAGGGTGGCGGTGACCAGAACGAGTTTGACGATGCGCCTCGTCAACGATTGTGTGTGCACCAGTCGCGACTGCATCTCCGCGGACAGGAACAGGCCCAGCGTGTCGCGCATGCGCAGTTCCAGTACCGCCAGCGCCGCCACCAGCGTCAGCATCAGCCAGATGAGGTGGACGTAGGCGGGTTCGGCGAAGACGATGTTAGTCATGGCAGTCGCACCAGCAAGCCACCACGTGAAACCCAGCCGATGGCTGCCAACGCGAGGCCAATGGCAAGGGGAATGGTGAACAACTCGTAGAACTGGCGGAAACGCTCTTCGGTCAGACTGGACCGTGTCAGCCGGTCGATTTCAGCGTATACGTCCTGCAGGCCCTCCGCATCGGTTGCACGGAAGAAGCGGCCGTCGGTGCGCTCGGCGATCTCCTTAAGCGTCGTTTCGTCGACCTCCACGGCCATGGCACGCAGGACACTCCTGCCCGTGAATGGGTCTTGGGTACGCACCGGCGCCAGCCCAGTGGTTCCGGCGCCAATCGTGTAGACCTTGATCGCCATCGACCGGGCGAGTTCCGCCGCTGCTGCCGGGGACTCGACACCGGCGTTGTGGACGCCGTCGGTCAGCAGAACGGCGATGCGCGACTCTGCCTGTGATCCCCGCAAGCGCTCGACCGCAAGTCCGAGCGCATCGCCGATGGCGGTGCCATCCTCGCTACGCTCGCTGACGATTTCAAGGTCCCGTGCGATGGCGGTAAGGTTCTCGTGATCCAGAGTGAGCGGTACCGCCGTGTCCGCATAGCCCGCAAAGTTGACCAGCCCGATGGCGTCATCGGGCCTGCCGGGCAGACCGTCGCCGCCGAGCACGAAGGACTCGAATACGTCCTGCACGGCCATCAGTCGCGTGCGTTCGCCGTCTTCGGTAGAGAGATCGAGGGCCTGCATGGAGCCGGAGATGTCCATCACCATCATGATGGCGATTCCCTCGCGATGGATGCGACTGTAACGCTCACCGATGCGTGGCCCGGCGAGCGCCACGGTGAGGAAGACAACGGCGAGGGCGAGCAGGGCATCCGGCAGCCACGCCAGTCGCTCGCGCAGCCCGCGTTGCTGGCTGGGTATCAGCGCGAGGGATGAAAACACCAGCCGGCCTGGCGCGTGATTCGACAGAAAGAAAATAGGAATTGCCACCAAGACCAGCCAGAGGAGCTCGGGCTGACGGAATTCGACAGTGGCAAACCAGTCCGGCATCACGCCGCCTCCCGCATGGCTGAATCCGCCCCGCTGACGCGGGTTTCCGTGAGGAATCTCAAGGAGACGTCCAGCGCCTCACGGGACTCATCCTGCGATGGGCTGTAGGCCGCGAACTTCACCCGGTCGCAGCGTTCCAGAAACGCGGTCAACAGGTCTCGGTGGGCCCCCGTAAAGTCGACGGAATGTCGCGCTGCCAGCAGGAATTCCTCTGTGGTCAACTCCGGTGCGCGTACCGCGTAGCGGTCCTCGATGTAGCGCCGTACGATATCGGAAAGCTCCACGTACCACAGATCGGCAGCACCCGCCTCAGGCAGGCCCTCTGTCTTCAGCTTTTGCAGTCGGGCCAGAGCACGGTCGAATGCACTGACTTGCGCACGCGCTACGGCGCGGCGCTGCCACACGACGGTAGCGGCGATGGCCGCGGCGGCGATGACGAACGCCGCCAGGATGAGGGGCCACCACACCAGCCAACTGTCCACTTGCTCCGCAAGTGGTCCACGCGCCGGTCGTAGTTCGGATGTCAGTTCGCCTTCCGGCAGCACCGAGGCGACCTCGATGGCGAGCTCATCCGTAATCAGTTCCTGGAAGTCGCCGCCGGCTCCACTTCGATTATCCACGTACTCGATGCGCAGTCCTGGAATGCGCTGACGACCGCTCATGGGCGCCTGCAGTCTGTAGCGCTGAGATGCCTGACTTGTGCCGTCGTCGTTGACCGTATGTCGAGGCGAGAAATCAATGATGGAGAATCGGCCCAGGGCCTCTCCAAACGCCGGCATGTCCACCGTAACATTCTGCTCGGCATTTACCGTCAACGTCAGGGTCAGCACGTCCCCCAGTCGAGGTGACTTCGGTGACAGTGTCACGCTAGCCTTCACCGGACCCTCTTCCGATGTGGTGCTGATGGCCTCCTCGCTCTGTGGCGTCAGTGCCTGCGGCGCTGTCGGGTCGCCGCCGTCACAGCCGACGAGACACGGGGCGGCAATCGCCCATAGGATGCCGAGCACCTTTGCCCTAGAGCGTTCGCCGACCGCCGTCAACGACGAATCCTCCGCTCGCGCATGCGAAAGAACTGCAGCAGCGGATCCACAACCGGCCGCGATGCGTCGATGCTGATGAGGTCGATACCGGAAGATCTGAGGCCCCTGCTGAGGGCAGCCAGGCGTTCCTCGGCCTCGGCGGCGAGGGTCTCGCGAAGGGTGGACGACCCGGTGTCCACCAGTCGTCGTTCGCCTGTTTCGGCGTCCTGCAGATTGATAAGGCCACTGTTCTCGAATGCCGATTCACGCGGGTCCGTTACGCGCACCGCCACCACGTCGTGTCTGCGGTTTGCACTGCTAAGGGCATCTGAAAAGTCGTCGTCGATATAATCGGAGATGAGGAATACCACTGCGCGACGCGGCAGTACGCGGCGACAGAATTCGAGGGCGTGGGCTATATTCGTCGCCCGGTCGCCGCTGCCCATGGCACGGCGAGAACGTTCGATCAGTTCCGCGAAGCGTCTTGCCACCGCCCTCGGCAGATCGGCAAGCAGGCGGCGCTTTCTGAGGCGCACTCGGTCGCTCTCGTGCGACTGTCGCTCCCTGACGGGCGCCGTTACGCGGCCCCTCGCGAGGACCTCACGCACAACGCGCAGTGCATGCTTCTGACCTTTGCGAGGCGGGATATATTCGTCCACTTCGCCGTGAAACAGGAGCAATCCCACCTTGTCGTCATTGTAAATGGCTGAAAACGCAAGCAGCGCTGACAATTCAACAGCAGCTTCCCGCTTGGAACGTTCGGCAGAGCCGAAATCCAGTGACGCGCTCAGATCGACGATCAGTAATACCGTGAGCTGACGTTCCTCGACGTAACGTTTTACGTAAGGCGCACCAACTCGCGCGGTAACGTTCCAGTCGATGGTACGCACATCGTCGCCTGGTTGGTATGGTCGCACCTCGTCGAATTCGACTCCGCGGCCTTTGAATACAGACACGTAAACGCCTGCCAGAACATCCGCTACCTGACGGCCTGTCTGCAGTTGAATACGGCGTACCTGCTTAACGATGTCGGCCGGAAGCATGGGTGTTATGGTCGGCTACTTGGACTCTAAGGAACATCGATGTTGTTGAGAATCGTCTCAACTACATCGTCAGAGTTCTGGCCCTCCGCCTCCGCCTCGTAAGTCACGGTGATGCGGTGGCGCAGGACATCGGCAGCAATGCTCTTGACGTCGTGGGGACTGGTATAGCTTCTGCCCTCGAGCATGGCGTGAGCCTTTGCGAGTTTCACGAGGTTTAGAGACGCGCGTACCGAGGCGCCGTTTTCGATCAGATTCTCAAGGCCCTGAATCCCGGCTTCCTGCGGATTACGGGTGGCTGCAACCAGGTCGACCGCGTAGTGTTTCACCTTGTCGTCGACGAATACGCCGCGCACCGCGTCCCGCGCCGATAGGATGTCAGGGATGGAAAGGACTTGCGAGGCAGTCGGCTCATGTGCGGAACCTGCCATCCTGTCGATCACTCGAACCTCGTCGTCCTTGCTCAAATAGTCAACTCTGAGTTTCATCATAAAACGGTCGAGCTGTGCCTCGGGCAGAGGGTACGTTCCTTCCTGCTCGATCGGGTTCTGCGTCGCCATGACCAGGAATGGCTCATCCAGCTTAAAGGTCTCCTCACCCAGAGTGATCTGACGCTCCTGCATCGCTTCGAGTAGCGCAGCCTGGACCTTTGCGGGCGCCCTGTTGATTTCGTCAGCCAGTATCAAGTTACCGAATACCGGTCCCTTCTTCACCGAGTAGGTGCCTTCCTTCGGATTGAAAATCTGGGTCCCGGTAATGTCGCCAGGCAACATATCCGGCGTGAACTGGATGCGCGAAAATGAGCACTCGACGGCTTCGGCGAGTGTACTGATGATGAGGGTCTTTGCCAGGCCCGGCACTCCTTCGACCAGTACGTGACCGTCGGCGAGAAGTGCCAGCAACAGGCGTTGCAGGAGTTCGTCCTGACCTACAAGAACCTTGCCGACCTCCGCACGAACCGTGTCGAATCGTGACTGTGTGTCTGCGACAACTTGCGCAGAATCTGTCGCCATATTTCGTCTCCTCGTTGCTGCCAGCTTCTCCTTGCCATTTGTGGGGTATATAGACTGAGATTTCAAGAGAAGTTCCCGCTATTGTACATGACCAGTGGCCGATCGGCTTTTCGTCTCAAACCTTAGACCGGCAACGATATGGATCTGTTTGCACCATGGCACGAAGGGTGCCATTCTATTTGCCCACCGGTAACCGTGCGCACCACTTCGTAAGGCTGTACCCCATGACCACCTCCGACGTCTCTTTGGATGATAAATTCGATCTTTCCAAGAATCGCGTCTTCATGACGGGGACACAGGCGTTGGTGCGCCTGTGCCTTGAGCAATCGGCACGAGATAAGGCCGCGGGTTATTCTACGGCCGGTTATGTAACGGGCTATCGTGGCTCGCCGCTTGGCAATGTCGATTTTCAGTTTCGCGCCGCGAGAGAGTGTCTGGCACCCAGCGATGTGGTTTTTGAGGAAGGTTTGAACGAAGACCTCGCCGCCACCGCCCTTTGGGGCACGCAACAGGCTGAATTGCGCGGTGATGGAAAGTTCGATGGCGTCTTTGGCCTGTGGTACGGCAAGGGCCCGGGTGTGGACAGATCCGGTGATGCGCTTCGCCATGCGAATCTTGCCGGTACCGCCCCCCGTGGGGGTGTTTTGCTTTTGATGGGGGATGACCACACCTGCGAGAGTTCAACCACCGCCCACCAGAGCGAATACGCTCTGGTCGATGCGCAGATCCCCATCCTTTATCCCGCGACTGTAGCCGACATCCTTGAATTCGGATTGCACGGCTGGGCGCTGTCTCGATTTGCGGGTGTCTGGTGCGGTATCAAGGCGGTCAAGGAGAACATCGAAAGCTCTGGGACGATCGACACCGATCTCTCCCATGTTAAGCCGCGAACGCCCGACGATTTTGAACTGCCTGTGCAGGGGCTCAATATTCGCCTCGAGGATCATCCTACCGTCCAGGAGACTCGCCTGCATCGACATAAGATGGATGCCGTGCGTGCTTATGTTCGCACCAATGACCTGGACAAGGTGACCATCACGGGTGGCGATTCGCCTAAGCTGGGGATCATCGCCGCTGGGAAATCCTACCTGGATGTTCTGCAGGCGTTGGCGGAGTTGGGGATTGACGAGAAAGCCGCGCAATCGCTGGGTATCACGGTTCTGAAGCTCGCCATGACGTGGCCGCTGGAGCCGGAGCGGGTCACTGCTTTTGCGGAGGGGCTCAAGCAGATCATCGTGGTTGAAGAAAAACGTGGTTTGATCGAAGACCAGTTGCGCGTCATTCTCTATGACTTGCCCCAGCGGCCCAACATCGTCGGCAAGAAATCAGAAGATGGGCGTGTTCTCTTCCCTGCTGAATTGGCGCTGAACCCGCTGCACATTGCATCTGAAATCGGTGCCCGCTTGCCGGCGGGCAGCGCCCCTCGGACCGCCGCGATCGGCGCCAAACTTAGGGAGATCACCGAGCGGCTGCATGACGAGCGTGCTGACCTGCCTGTGGTGCGCGGTCTTGGGTTTTGCGCCGGCTGCCCGCATAACTCATCCACCAAAGCGCCCGAGGGCGCGCGCAGTTTTGCCGGCATTGGCTGTCACTACATGGCCCAGGTAATGGACCGAGGGGTTGAGGGCTACACCCACATGGGGGCCGAAGGCTCCAACTGGATCGGCGAGGCGCGTTTCTCCAAGCGCAATCATGTCTTTCAGAACCTCGGCGATGGGACCTTTAATCACTCGGGCGTACAGGCTGTGCGTGCCAGCATCGGGGCGGGCGTCAACATCACTTACAAGCTGCTCTACAACGATGCCGTTGCCCTGACGGGCGGGCAAGCCAATGACGGTGGCGTGGACAGCTACAGGATAGTCGCCGAACTGCTCGCCGCGGGCGTCTCCAAGCTGGTTTATGTCACGGAAGAGCCGGCGCGAATCGAAAAAGCCCGTCTGCCGAAGGGTGTTGCCCTGTGGCATCGACGTGATCTGATGAAAGTCCAGCAGCAGATGGCACGCATTCCGGGCACCACGGTCATTTTGTACGACCAAACCTGCGCATCGGAAAACCGCCGACGGCGCAAGCGTGGCCTGCTGCCGGAGATCCACAAACGTGTCTATATAAACCCGTCGGTGTGTGAGGGATGTGGCGATTGCGGGGTGCAATCCAACTGTGTGGCGATCCAGCCCCTGGAGACCACGCTTGGGCGCAAACGCAGGATCGATCAGTCGGCCTGCAACCATGATCTCTCCTGCCTGGATGGGTTTTGCCCCAGTTTCGTCACCGTCAGCGGTGCGGTGCCACGCGTACACGGTGCCCCGGACCTACCGCAGGCAGAAGAGCCCACGTCCAAGCCCAGCCTCGATGCGCCCTATTCCATCCTCATCAACGGCATCGGGGGAACGGGTGTTGTGACGGTGGGTGCCCTGATCGGCATGGCTGCACATCTTGAGGTCGGGGCGGCAGGCCTTATCGATATGGCCGGATTGGCTCAGAAGGGGGGCTCAGTCTTCTCCCATATCAAGCTTGCACGCACTGCCGCTGAGATCAGTGCCATTCGCGTGCCGTCTGGTGGCGCGGATCTGCTCCTCGGTTGTGATCTCCTCATCAGTGCCACCAACGCCAGCCTGTCGACGCTCGACAAAAGGTCCAGCCATGCGGTCGTCAATTCCCACCAGCAGATGCCCGGTGAGTTTGCCCGGGAGCGGGACTTCCGTCTGCCCCTCGACTCGATGGTTGGGCGCATCGAAACGGCTGTGGCGACTGGACGCTCTGCTTTTGTGAATGCCACGTCGATAGCCTCCCAGTTATTGGGCAATAGCATCGGCGCAAACACAATTATGTTGGGTGTTGCTTATCAGCGGGGGTTGCTGCCGCTTTCTGCGGATGCTCTGCTGCGAGCAATCGAGCTGAACGGGGTGGCCATAGAGCTCAACAAGAAAGCCTTTGCGTTGGGGCGGCAGTGGGTTCAGGATCCCGATGTGGTATTGCAGCTGTTGCAGCAACCAGACGCGTTGAAGCCGCAGTCACTGGACGATCTGATTGCTGACAGAAGCAGGCGTCTTAGCGCATACCAAAGCGCCGACTACGCTACGCGTTACACCAATCTCGTTGGGCGTGCCCGCGCCGGCAATGCCGAATTTGCGGAGGCAGTTGCACAGTGCTTCTACAAACTGATGGCCTATAAGGACGAGTACGAGATCGCGGCCCTCTACAGCGATGTCAGCTTTAAATCAGATCTGTCCAAAACGTTCTCTGAAGTCGGCAAACTCGAGTTTCATCTGGCCCCGCCCCTCATCTCGAGGGTCGACCCCGTGACCGGCAGGGTTCGGAAGATAGCCTTTGGGCCGTGGATGCTGCTCGTCTTTTGGTTGCTGTCGAAGGGCAAGCGCCTGCGCGGGACGATCTTTGATCCTTTTGGCTATAGCGTCGAAAGGCGTATGGAAAGGAAGCTGATCTTGGAGTATGAGACCCTGGTCACCGAGATTGCACACAATTTCGAAGCGGTGGATCAGGATGCAGCATTGGCATTGGCGAAGCTGCCGGAACAGATCAGAGGCTTTGGCCACGTGAAGCGGGCCAGTATTGAAGCGATCCGCGAATCGCGAACGGCGCTGATGCGAGTAGTTTACCGCCGTGCCGAAGAGCCCGTGACCGTCGGGCGGTGATACTTGAGATCAAGCCGTCTTCAGGATATGAACCACGCACACCGCTCCCACTCCCACCATGTGGGTGAGACCGACCTTGGCATTGGGATGCTGTCTGATCCCCGCCTCGCCGCGCAACTGACGAGTGACTTCAGCGATCTGCCCCGTTCCGGTCGGGCCGATGGGATGCCCCATGGAGAGAAGTCCACCTGACGGGCTCAGCGCGCATCGCCCGCCGATGTCGAATTCGCCGGCGGCAATTAGCGGTGCAGCCTCTCCCGGTTCGCACAGCCCCATGGCCTCGGCGTAGAGAACCTCCTCGATGGTAAAGGCATCGTGCAGTTCGACAACGTCAAGGTCCTCAGCCCCGATTCCCGCCTGATCGAACGCCAGTTTGATGGTCGATTCGGTGAGGAAGGAATCCTGATTTTCCCCGGCTGCATAGACCTGTTCCGAACGAGAGACCGTCGCCGTCACTCTGACCAGCCGGCTTTCGTCGACGTCGAGTCTGGCAATCGCCTCTTCGGATGCGACGATCACCGATGCTGCTCCTTCGCCGATGGGGCAACACTGCAGTCGGGTCAGGGGACCGGCGATCTGGGGGGGCGCCAGCACCTCCGCCAACGTGCGCTCCTTCTGTCGTTGTGCAAACGGGTTCATGGCGCCGTTGCGGTGATTCTTGACTGCCACTGCAGCTAATTGCTCCGCGCTGGTACCAAATTCAGCCATGTAGCGATTGGCCAGCAGGGCGAAACTCGCGACCGGAGCCATGGGCTTATTGACCAGATCGCGCATGCCCAATCCAGCGCCTGCAATCCGCCCCATGCTCGGCTTGTCGACACCTGCGGCCAGCGATACATCGACTATGCCACTGGCTACGTCGAGGACCGCCTGTCGAAAGGAGGTCGACCCGGACGCGGATGCGTTTTCGACCTGTGCCACCGGAATGCCGGTGGTACCCAGGTGCCGAATCATGATGCGGCCGGGCGCCATGCCCAGCGACGCAGTACCCAGATAGAAGGACTCGACATCCGGCCAGGTGATTCCGGCATCCTGCAGCGAGCTGCGAATGGCTGCCAGCCCGAACTCCACATAGGGTCTCTCGCTGGGGCGCTGGTAGCGATCCAAGCCGATGCCGATCACGTAGACCGGTCGCATCTCCCTGAGTACGATGCTCACGTCGTCACCTTCCTGAAGACAACCGACATTTCATCCCCTTCACCCGTGGCGACGGCGTCGACCCGGTCGCCGATCTGCAAACCGTCGGATGCATGGTCGATGATCCCGCGGATGGCTGGGCCTTGATCGAGAATAAGCTGCGCCAGGATGAACGTGCCGCCATCGCGCTCCGGTACCGGCGTGAACGAGTATATGGTGGCGCTGCCGGTGAAGTCGCGGGATGCTATGTCATCACCGTGGGCACCGCATTGCTCGCAACCGAAGCTCTGCAATGGAAACCACTGGTAGTGACACGCGCGACACTCGGCGCCCCGAAGCAGCACGCCACCGTCAGATAGTCGAAAGGGTTTGGTCTCAGCCATGGGATCTCAGATGAGCGCGTCCGGTTCTGTGGTGAGGCGTTCGACTACCTCCACATCAGTGTCGAGGGTACGCACGACTTCATTGGCGCGCATGACCGCTTTCTCTATGACATTGACCTGAGCATAGTCACCTATAGCATGCACTTCGGTCGCGCTCTCTTCAAGTTGCTCCTGCAGGCTCATATCGCGTTTGCGGGCGCGGGCAACGATTAGCTGGTCATATTCAAGCGTTTCCGGATCACCTTCCTTGGGCAGCAGTTCCAGCGTGTTTTCTCCCACGGTGCCGACGGTGGTCTGGTAGCGTACGTCCACGTCGTCAAACACCTGGCTATCGGCGCCAGCCCTGACCGGATCGATTTCGTCGGAGAGTTTCTTCATCAACCACCAGCGGCGGGCGTTGGAGGCGAACCCCAACAGGGACAAGTGGGTACCGTTACCGACCAAGGTCACTTGCTTGCCTTCTTCGGCGAGGGATATGGCGGTCTCGGAGCCGTAACTCAGTCCCCAAACGACGATCCTGTCGCCAAGTTCGTCGCGTCGATCGATGGCGTCCAGAATATCCAACACCTTGGGATTGTTGTGCAATTTGGAGGGGACATCCTGTACAGCCCCCGCAGCCAGGATGACCACATCGGGCGCAAGCTCGAGGATGGATTCGGCATCGGCGTCAAAGTTTAAACGCACGTCGATGTTCTGTTTTTCCACCTGCTTGATCAGGTAATCACTGAACAGAGAAAGTTCACGGCAAGTGGGTTCGTTCTTGAATGTGCCAACGAGGCCACCAAGGTGGTCGCGCTTTTCCAAGACGGTCACGTCATACCCGCGCAGTGAGGCAACCCGCGCTGCTTCCAGTCCGGCAACACCGGATCCCACGATAACCACTTTCTTGCTGGTCGGGGCCTTGGTCAGGGGAATCCGACCGGGACCGATATCGTAATTCACTGAACAAGGCAGACCACAACCCTCGGTGCAGGCGATGCAGGGCCTGATTTCGTCCTTCTTTCCGGCCAGGTATTTTTTGGGCGTCTCCGGATCGGCGATCAATTGCCGACCGAAGTTAATCAGGTCGAGCTGGTTTTTCTGCAACGCTTCCTCACAGAAGTCTAGGTCGGTGAAACGTCCCGCACCGAACACCGGCAGGCTGGTCCCTTGCTTTACGGTCGACACTACGTCGAGGTAAACGCCCTGTTCATAATACATGGGTACCAGGATTCCCTGGGGGGAATGCATGATGGAGCCCTGCGAGACGTCGAGGGCATCGACACCAGCAGCTTCCATGGCCGGGGCGATATAGTCGCGCGCCGCCTCGGGGGTGATGCCCTCCTCACCAAGCAGTTCATTACCGTTGATGCGAGCCATCAAGGGATAATCTTCTCCCACCGCCGCGCGCATCTTCCGCAAAGTTTCCAGTGGGAATCGCAAACGGTTCTCCCAACTGCCGCCATAGTCGTCCTCGCGATGGTTGTAATAGGGGGAGATGAAGGAACACATCAGGCTTGCGGCACCGTGGGTGCAATGCAGTTGCACGGAATCGATACCGCCCTCTTGCATCGCCCGGGCGGACTCGGCAAACGCATCCTGGGCCTTGAGGATCTCTTCCACGGTCATCTCATGGAATGGCGGCGGCTCCTGAGACTGTTGCTGATTTCCGCCGGCGAAGATTTCCCAGGGGGTCTGTTTCTTATCTTCTGCATTGGGGTAGGGTGGCGCCGACGGGCCCGTGCCGCCCCACGATCCGCCCATCACGAGCTGCACGCAGATCTTCGAGCCGTGTTTGTGAATCGCATCGGCGAGTCGCGGTAACTGATTCTTGATGGCCGGTAGCTTTTCCATACCGGGGAACCATGCTCCCGTAATGACAAGCCCTGCACCGCCTCGGGCACGGCACTCGAACCACTCAATCGTATCGTCAGTGATGGCGCCTTTGTCCGAGATGCCTGGAGTTCCCAGGATCGCTGCCTGACAGATTCTGTTGGGCACTTCCATCTGATTGATCTTTATTGGCTGAAATATTTTCATCGAGTTCGCCATATGGAGTCTCCCTCTAGTAGTATGTAGGCGCTGTCGAGTTTCATTCGCTGAATATCTCGTCGTCTCCCGCATCAAACCGTTCCAGTAGGAAACGCTCCTGCGGCTTTTCGGAGGCGGTCTTCGGAATCTCCGCTACCAGTTGCAGGAAACTGGGTACGAAATTCGGCTCCAGATCCTTGCGGCACTTTGAAAATACGGCGACCGGGTTGAACGTGGCACGATCGTGCGGCACGATGGCGGCCACCACGTCCTTTTCGCCCGGCGCGCCGCTTGCCGCCGGCACGCCATAGACGAAGACGTCGACCACCTGGTCACTGGCCGCCACCACGCCCTCAACGAAACCGGGGCTGATGAAATCGCCGTTGCGCCGGATACCTCCGCCTTTGCGGAAATCGAAAAACAGCCAACCCTCCTCGTCGAGGTGGCAGATATCCCCGGAGCGAAGCCAACCGCCACGGGTCTTGTCGTCCGATGCATCGGGATTGCCCCAATACTCGACCTTGGGTTGTGGCCCGGTACGGGGTCGACTGATCAATTCCCCCGGAACGCCGATCGGGCAGTCGTTGTCATCTTCATCGACGATGCGAATCTCGAGATGTTCGGGCGGCTTGCCGATACTGCCGATGGGGCCGACCCCGATCGGTTTGCTGGAGCTTCCTCCCTCCACCGCGCCATAGCCTTCGGCAATGGCGACGTTGAAGCGCTTCTCGAACGCCTCCCAGATCGCGATCGGCATTCCTGCGGACAAGACGAACTGCACCGGGTTATCGCCATCGTTATCGCGCTCCGGTTCGGCGTAGATCGCCGTTGCCATTCCTCCCAGCAAGTTAAACATGGTGCAGCCGTACTTTCGAGTTATATCCCAGAGTCGCGATTTAGTGAATTTGCGGCTGAAGACGCTGCGCGTGTCACCACCGATGGTCATGCCAAGGGTGATCATCTGGGCATTGCCATGTGTAAGTGAGAGGCCGGTGTAGGGTCGTATATCGACTCCCTGCCGCGCTTGCGCGACTATGCCATAGCGACCGTTGCGGCAGACGACACCCTTGGGGTCACCGGTGGTTCCCGATGTGTACATGATCTCGAACAGGTCTTCGGGACCCGTGAGGCGATCATGCCCCGTCGTATAGGGTTCCGCGTAGATGGCCCCGAGGGTCTCCGCGCCCTTCACCTCGGTCCAGGGCATAGCGGTCTCTTCATCGGTTTCGAGCACCCACACCCACTCGAGGGTCGGCACCCTGGCCTGAATCTCGCTTAGGAAGTGCACTGCATAGTCAGCGATGATCGCTCCTTTGCAGCCTGAGTTGTGCATGGTGTAGGCGAGCTTGTCTCCCCTCGTGCGGGGATCGATGGGGACGAACGCACAGGCGGAGATGGAGGTGCCCACCATCGCGTCTACAAACTCCGGGTGATTGCGCAGAATCAGCGCAAACCGATCACCGGGTTCCATACCTCGTGCGATCAGCCCTGCAGCGATGCGGTTGCCATTCTCCCAAAGCGTCTGATAGGTTCTGATCTCGTCGTCGCGAACCCCGCCTCCCTCGAAGGTCAGGATGTCGAGGTCGGGTTTCGACTCGGCTTTAGCGGCAATGATATCAGCCAGAATAATGGGGCTCGGCTCACGCATCGATGTTACCCTCCCGAATGGTAATCAGATTGCATTCACCACGCCGAGGGCTAGCGATTCATTGACGCCATCCTCGATCATGGCTGTGCGTGCGTCGCGGAAGATCTTCTCGATGACGTACTCCTTCGACAGGCCGTTGCCACCGAAGATCTGGATGGCCGTACTGGCCACCTTGAAGGCCGTTTCCGTTGACAACCACTTACCGGCGATGGAGTGCAGGTAGGAGCCGTCGTCCGACTCGGCGTTGTACATATACATGCGGCGGGCAAATGATCTCGCCGCTTCCACCTGCATGAACATCTCAAAGAGCTTCAGAGAGACGTTCTGATGCTGAATGATCGGTTTGCCCACCTGTTCCCGTTGTCTGGCATAGGCCACCGCCTCGTCCAGCGCGGCTCGTGCGAGCCCCGCAAAGAGCACGGCCATGCCCGCCATGGGTGGTTGCCGGCCGCGGGCGGTGCCTCCCGCCGGTTCAAATCGATAGTCCCGCGGAATCTCAACATCCTCGAAGAAGATCTCGCCTTGATTGAGGGCTCTCTGGCCCATTTTGTTCAGGGGCTTGCCCCTCGATACACCGGGCAGGTCGAGGGGCACGAGGAACACGCTCTGTCCTGCCATACCGCGGGAATTATCCACGCCTGCGTGCAGTACACAGTGCGTTGCGATGCTACCGTTGGAAACCCAGGCTGCTTTCTGACCGTTGATGATGTAGTGATCGCCTTTCAGTTCGGCTTGCACGTTGGGGGTGATCTTCGGGTTATCCCCGGCCAGCATCCAGTCCGTGCCGTGATCGGGTTCAATGATGCCCTAGCAACTGATCAGCCGGCTGCTCGGATCCTCGGCGTACTCGAGCGCGAGTTGCTGCAGATCGGGTACTTTGGAAGCCTGACACATGCTGTAGAACATGCCGCCGGCCCCCATGCTGATGGCGAATCCGGCATCCGCGTAGCCCAATTCCTCACTGATCAGGAAATTGGTCATCGCATCCATGTCCTCGGCGGTTCCGCCGAACGCCTTGGCGATGCCGGTCTTGTGCAGACCGAGCTCCCGGTATTGGCGGATCAGATCCCACAGCAGGGAACCTTCGTCGATCACCTCCTGGGGATCACCCATGTGATCCAGCTCTATTCCTCCGGGACGCACCACTTCGGATCCGAACTGCCGCACCATGTCACGGGTGGCGCGCTGTTCTTCGGTCAGGTCGTAGTCTAAGTCGGCATAGGTCATTGCATCGATCCTCCGATGACGGCTCTAGAGGGTGCAATAACGGTGGGGCGATTACAGATTGATCTTGCTTATAGGGATCAACGGTAATATCTCAGAGCGACATTTGCAAGGGCCTCACGCACACTGACCTGCAAACAAGAGATAGCCGGATGGGCGGCTTCAAACCTAGTGTCCAGTGAACGCTTCGCCTTGCCAACTGTCGACGCGGGCGAATGTCTCAACGGGGCTTCTCTTCAGTCGGGTTAACTGTTTGACCGGCTTCCCCAACGCGACCATAGAGGCGACGGCAAAACTCGGCGGCAGTTTCAGCAGTGCTTTCGCTGCCTCTTCACCATGAGCCAGAAAGGTCGTCAGCACGCCCCCCAGTCCTTCGTTACGGGCAGCCAGCAGGATGTTCCAAACGAAGGGATAGATGGACGCGCCGGATATCACCCCGACTCGACTGAGGTCGCGGTCGAATGAAGTCACCTGGGAGAGATCGACAGAGATTACGAGCAGCGCCGGTGCCGACTCGAGTTGATCGACCAGTGGAAAGCGGGCCGGCATGTTGGCGATGGTCTCATCATCCACGCTGCTTTCCTTTATGGTGTTGAAGGGCACTTCTCCCGCCATGCTCTGCGCCAGGTACTGCTTGATGGCAGGCTGCATCAACTGCTTCATGGCCGTGCGTATGGCAGTGTCCTTGACGATCACCACCCGCCAGCCCTGCCGGTTGCCGCCGCTCGGGGCGAAGCGCGCCTGCTCCAGGATCCGGTATAAGGTCGCGTCAGAAATGGTTTCATCCGTGTATTCACGGGCCGCAAACGTGGTTCGCATGACATCGCTAAGTTGCATCGTCCGTACTCTCATGGTTTCGATGGGTTGCCTGCATTCTGCACCACTTGCACGGAATATGGGAAGTGTGTTCTATTACTTGGCCGCGTCAGACAGTGGCTCAACAAGAGGAGAATACTATGCAGGTGTTGCCGAAGAGAGCCGGCTTCGACCCGGATCGTCTGGAGAGGATCAGCGAACATCTGAATCGAAACTACATCGAACCGGGGAAGATCGTCGGCTGTCAGGTGGTGGTGTCACGTCACGGACAGCCGGCCTATTTTCAGTCCTTGGGCAGCATGGATCGGGAAAGGGATAAACCGATGGCCGATGACGCCATCTTTCGCATCTACTCCATGTCGAAACCGATCACCTCGGTGGCATTGATGATGCTGTACGAACAGGGCTATTTCCAGCTCAATGATCCGGTCCACAGGGTGATACCGGAGTGGCGTGATCAGCAGGTGTATGTGTCCGGAGAGAACAACAGCCTTGAAACCAAGCCGCCCGAGCGCCCCATGACGTTCCGCAACGTGCTCAGCCACTCCGGTGGCATAACCTATGGTGGTTCGCTCCATCCGGTGGACGAGATCTACCGTCAGCAGAAGGTCACTCGGGAGGAGGGGGAGACACTGCGCAGCTTCGCCGAGAAGCTCGCCAGAGTGCCACTGCGCTATGAGCCCGGTCAGCGCTGGATGTATTCCTATTCAACGGACATCTGCGGCTATCTGGTGGAGGCAATCTCTGGACAGCCCTTCGACCAATATCTGCAGGAGAAGCTCTTTGATCCTCTCGATATGCAGGACACTGCCTTCAGCGTGGCCGCCGACAAGGTAGATCGGTTTACTGCTAATTATGAACGCGAACCCGATAAGTCCCTGAAACTGATAGACGATCCGCAGGACAGCCACTATCTCAAGACGCCAACGTTTCTTTCAGGGGGCGGCGGGTTAACCGGTACGACCAAGGATTATCTCAACTTCTGCGAAATGCTGCGTCGTGGTGGCGAATGGGGCGGCACCCGCATACTGGGACCACGCACCATTGAACTGATGACGAAGAACCATCTGATAGACGGTAAGGATCTGACCGAGCTGGCCATCGGTGGATTCTCGGAGACCGCAAATGAAGGTGTCGGCTTCGGTCTCGGTTTCGCAATGACCCTCGGGGAAGTGGCAACCGGTGGGCTGGGCAGTGGCGATTACTACTGGGGAGGAGCAGCTTCCACCATCTTCTGGGTGGATCCCAACGAGGATCTGGTGGTGATATTCATGACGCAGCTTATGCCGTCCAATACGTTCAACTTTCGGGGCCAGCTTAAGAACATCATCTATTCGGCGATTGTGGAATAGTGGTGCTGATACCTACATCGGCCAGTTGAAGAACATCATCTATTCGGCAATCGTGGAGTAGAGGCGGGGCTGGGAGCCTGCGGGGATCAGCCTAGATGCTTGCCGTACCAGTCGAATATTCTCTTCCAGCCGTCCCTGGCGGCTTCGTGCCGATAGGCGGGGCTGCCGGTAGTGAAGAAGCCGTGCCCTGTGCCGTCATAGCGGTGGAATTCGTAGGTCTTTCCGAGTCGCTTGAGTTCTGCTTCCGTCTTGTCCACATCGTCCGGTGAGGGCCGTTGATCGTCATTGCCGAATAGCCCGAGCAAAGGACAGCTGAGATCGGCACTGTAATCGAACGGTGCCACCGGCATGCGTTCGCTGAGCTGATCGGCCGACGCCACAACGCCGCCACCGTAGCAGTCGACGGCAGCATCGATGCCGGTGAGCTTGCAGGCGGCCAGGTAGCTCTGGCGGCCGCCGGAACAGTATCCGATGATGCCGACCTTACCGCTGAACGCAGGCAGATAGCGCAGGTATTCCATGGCCCCCTTGATATCACCCAGGCTTCGGTCGTCCGGCATGCCGCCGGCCTCGCGTACGCTGATGGCGTTTTCACGCGGATCGCCCTTGCCTTCGCGAAAGTGCAGGTTGGGGCAGATAGCCGTATAGCCACTCGCCGCGAAATTGCGTGCGATCTCGATGGACCCTCTATCCCAGCCGGGCATATGGTGGATGACGACGACTCCCGGATAGGGTCCCTCTCCCAGTGGACGGGCCAGATAGGCGTCGATCAGATCGCCATTGTGGCCCTGCATGTTAATCGTCTCCGCCAACATTCCGCCGTGGGCCATATTGCGTCTCCTTTATTGTTGCCGATCGATTCTATCGTCTTTGTATGGTGGAGTCACGGGCGACCAGCACGGGGCGTCAGGCTGCATGAATGTGACATAATGAAACTCGTAGCAGCCGAGGAGTGACTATGCCCGACCCGTATATCGAGATCGACCAACTGCATCGTACCTATCGGGAAGGGAAGCAAAGTCAAGCGGTGTTGCAGGGGGCATCCCTTAGCATCGCGCACGGCGAAATGGTTGCATTGTTGGGGCGTAGCGGCTCAGGCAAATCCACCCTTCTCAACGTCATCAGTGGTATCGATCGAGCGGACAGTGGCCGAGTGACAGTGGATGGCGTCGACCTGACAGGATTGTCGGAACGCGACAACACGCTCTTCCGTCGTCAGCACATCGGCTTTATCTACCAGTTCTTCAATCTGGTTCCTACCCTTACCGCGCAAGAGAATATCGCATTGGTACTCGAACTGAACCGCTGCTCGAAAGCCGACATCGATGAAAAGACTGATCGCCTGCTGCGATCCGTTGACCTGATTGACCAGCGAGATAGATTCCCGGATCAACTGGCAGGAGGAGAGCAGCAGCGCGTGGCGATAGCACGCGCGCTGGTGCACTCTCCCAAGCTGGTGCTGGCGGATGAAGTCACCGGCAATCTGGACGCTGAGACGGGTCAGCGAGTGCTGGCCCTGCTAAAGGAACTTACCATGCTAAACAGAACTACGCTGGTGCTGGTCACCCACAGTTTGGCGGTGGCGCATAGCGCGGACCGAATCGTCACGCTTGAAGATGGTCTGCTCGCGGAGCGGCAAGGCGACTTCGCATGGTAGCCAGATGATTCCGTTACAACCTTCCTTGCTTGTGCGAAGCGCCCAGCGATTCACGCTGCAGCATCGGTGGCAAAGTTGGCTGAGTTTCGTCGGCGTGATGCTTGGGGTTGCCATGGTGGTGGCGGTGGACCTGGCCAACAGCAGCGCGCGCCGCGCCTTTGAACTGTCTCTCGATGCCGTGACAGGATCCATTACGCACCAGATTATCGGTGGTCCAGGTGGGATTCCGGAATCGGTGTACACGAGGCTCCGGACCGAATTGGCGCTGCGCTCGAGCGCGCCATTAGTAACCGGCGAGGTGACTGTAGCCGGCCATCCCTTCACGCTTATGGGAACCGACCCGTTCAGTGAGTCCAACTTGGACAGGTTTTCGTTGGGGCTCGAGGGCAGCGGGCTATCGCGAGCGCTGGTGTCTAACAACGCAGTAATGTTGTCTGCCCGCGCTGCCGAGACGCTGAATCTGCGTGTCGATCAACAATTTGATATAAGAGCGGCAGGACGGAACACAGCGGCTCTACTGGCGGCAATCTTTCCCAGTGACAATCCGGCAGCGACGGAGAGCCTGCTGTTTGCCGATATCGCGGTCGCTCAGCGACTGCTGGACAGATTCGGCCGACTGGATCGTATCGACTTGATCCTCGATTCGAGCCAACACAGAAGGTTGAAGGAGTGGCTGCCGGCCGATCTGACGCTGGTGGTAAGCGAAGCGCGAAACGAATCGCTGCAGCAGATGACGGATGCGTTTCACATCAATCTGACCGCGATGAGCCTGCTGGCTCTTCTGGTGGCGGCCCTCCTCATATATAACACCGTAACGCTGTCGGTATTACAGCGGCGCAGGACGCTCGGCATCTATCGCTCACTTGGCGTCACGGCGCGCGAGATCTTTGCGCTGGTTCTGAGTGAGACCGTGCTGCTCGCGTTAGTTGCCAGTATTGTGGGCGTATTGTTGGGGCTGCTGCTCGGGCAGTTCCTGGTGCAATTGGTCACGCGCACGGTAAATGACCTGTTCTTTTCCCTGCATGTTACCGCGTTTCTGATCGATCCATTCTCTCTGCTGAAAGGGCTGTCTCTCGGTCTGGGATTCAGCATATTGGCCGCAACCCCGGCTGCCTTCGAGGCGACTCGAAGTCCTCCCGTGAGCGTGCAGCAGCGCTCCCCTCTGGAACAACGTTGGCGCGTGCGCGTGCCGCTACTGATGATGAGCGGGCTGGTCATGATGGTGCTGGGCGCCGTCATGGTGAGCCGGGAGCAAGGGACGTTGGTGGCAGGCTTCATCGCCCTGACCCTGATCGTGCTGGGGTTCTGTTTGATGGTTCCGGCACTGGTGATGCTCCTGTCTCGCGCAGTATTACTATTGTTGGCGCCACTTCTGAGCGGCATGGGTCGAATGTCGGTTCGTGCCATTTCCGCCGGCATCAGCCGTACCGGGATAGCTGTAGCCGCACTGACTGTAGCGGTCTCGGTCACCATCGGTGTTGGGGTGATGATCAGCAGTTTTCGCCAGACCGTGGTCACGTGGCTAGCGCAATCCATCAACGGTGATGTGTACGTCTCGAGGGCCGAGCGTTTCGATGGCGGGTTATCGCCGGAGCTGATCAACCATCTGCAGCAGTTGCCCGGTGTGGCAGACACTGCCACGAACCGCATGGTCAACGTCGAGACGGAATTCGGCCCACTACGCATGTTAGCGATGACGCGCAGTCGGGGGGATAAGCGCATGCCCATCAAGGAGAGCGTAGCCGATGCAGGGGAACTGTTTGAGCAGGGCAGGGGGGTGATTATTTCCGAACCCCTTGCCTTCCACCAACAGCTTAAGACGGGCGCACGGATTACCGTCTATACGGACAAGGGAGAGCATCAGTTCCCCATTTTGGGCGTGTTCTATGACTATACCTCCAGCCGTGGTGTGATCAGGCTGCATCGCGACCTGTACCGGCAGTGGTGGGACGACGATAGCATCAGCGGACTGACGCTGTATCGCTCCGCTGACACCCGGCAGGAGGAACTGCTGGCAAGCGTACGTGAAGGGCTGCTGCAATGGGGATCTCAATATAGAGCTGCTTCCAACGGGGAGATTCGTCAGATCATCCTGGATATATTCGACCGCACATTCCTCATCACCCATGTTCTGCGCATGCTGGCGGTGCTGGTCGCCTTCGTGGGTGTGCTGAGCGCCCTGATGGCACTGCAATTGGAGCGGCTTAGGGAGTTTGCCATTCTGCGGGCCACCGGCATGACGCCGCGGCAGATCTCCGCCATGGTATTCGGACAGACCGGGCTGATGGGACTGTTCGCCGGATTGTTGGCTCTACCCCTCGGACTGCTGATGGCGGACATCTTAATAGAGGTCATCAATCGCCGCGCCTTTGGCTGGAGCATGCAGCACCTGGTGCCGGCAGGTGTCCTGACGGAAGCACTTATCGTGGCATTGGCAGCGGCCTTGCTGGCGGGCGCCTACCCCGCATTCAAGGCATCCACCATCCTACCGGTAGAAGCCCTGCGGGCGGAGTGAGCGATGGCGGATTCAGCTCGAACGCTGATGTTTGTTCTTCTGCTTACCGGGTGCAGTGAACAGACTACCGACCCTGCTTCGCTCAATCTAACGGATATACTCGGTGGCTCGGACGTGGCGGGATTTGAGCGCGCCTACGAGCCCCGTGAATTTAACTTTCCTAAGGACCATGCAGCCCACCCGGGCTACCGCAACGAGTGGTGGTACTTCACCGGTAATGTGGCTGACGGGCAGGGTGGTCGTTATGGCTACCAGGTTACCTTTTTCAGAACGGCAATCAGCCCGAAACCAGCGACCGAGAAGTCGGCTTGGGCTGTGCGAGATCTGTGGATGGCGCATGCCGCCATAACGGACATCGATGGTGGCAGTCATCGCGCGTCGCAACGATTTTCGCGTGCCAGCCCTGGCCTTGCAGGAGCAACCGTCAACCCGTTACGGGTGTGGCTGGATGATTGGCGTCTCAGCGCTGATTCTGGCTCACCAGACGAGGAGGGTGGTTTTCCATGGCGACTCACCGTTCGAGACGCGGAGTTTTCACTGCAGTTGTCTCTGAATGCCCTAAAGGAGCCGGTATTGCACGGCGATCGGGGTCTGAGTCAGAAGAGCGCGACTCCGGGCAATGCCTCCTACTACTACTCATACTCACGCTTGGAAACCGCCGGTGAGCTTTGCCTATCAGACAAGTGCAGTGCGGTGAAAGGGTTGAGCTGGTTCGATCGGGAGTGGAGCACCAGTTCGCTCGACGCCCGGCAGAGCGGCTGGGACTGGTTCTCTCTGCAGTTCGACAGCGGCGAAGACCTGATGTATTTCCAACTGTTGGATCTGGCGCAGCAGGCGGATGACAATAGCGCCGGAAGCTGGATCGACCGGCAGGGGCGACGGCGTGCGATCGGTCGCTCCGAAATACAGCTTGCCGTCCTGTCCGAGTGGCAAAGCCCTTCAGGACAACCCTATCCGGTGCGCTGGCGCATGGACTACCTGCCCGCCGGCAGAAGCTGGGTGATTCAGGCGGCGGTGGAGGATCAGCTGATGGATCTGGCCATAAGCTACTGGGAGGGAGCGGTTGAGGTACTTGACGCGCAATCGATGCAGTTGGTCGGGCGGGGGTACCTGGAGATGACTCGCAGCCTTTGAAGCGCTCACAGATGTGACCATTTCTGCACTGCGGCCGACACGGCAAGGTACAAGAACCGTCACTTCCTGACGCCCTCAGTCGCGAATTCCGACCACTGCGTACACCCTCGGGCCCATGGACTGATCCCGGTTCATGCAACTGCTTGATTTCACAGAGCCTGATGAACGCAAAGCTCAACAGGGCCGTCGGTTGTGAAGAATGCAGCGGTACAGGATACAGGGGCAGAACCGGCGTTCACGAACTGCTGGTCTGTACGCCGGAGATCGCGAGCTTGATCTACCAGAGAGCCAGTCTCGAGGAGATCAGAGTGCAGGCACATCGGCAGGGGATGCGCTCGTTGAAACAGGATGCGATCTCCAAGATCTTCATGGGCGTGAGCGATTATCAGCAGTTGCTGGATGTAGTCGTCGAGTAGGACTTTCCTCCTCGCTGCCCATTCACGATCGATCCGCTATCCGAACTCTCTTTCGAATATCTCCTGATTGAATCCGACGATCAGCTTTCGCCCGGTCTTGATGGTGGGGGATCGCAGGTTGCCGGTTGGTCCCAACATGGCTGCAACCGCGCCATCGGGGATCTCTTTGGCGACGTTGAACTCAGTCACCTTCTTACCCTTCATGGCGATCAGCTTTGACGCCTTGCTGAGTAGATCTCTCGAATCACTCTCTTGCAGTTTCCTGCTGGCGGGCGTCCTGTCCTTCACTTCGATCTTGCTTGCCTCCAAAAACTTGGTGGCTTTGTTACAGGTGGTTCAGCCGTTGCGGAAATAATACCAATCGACCTTTTTGCTCATCACACTTCTCCTCTTTAGCAAGGTCACGTTGACATTCAGGCAGAGTTCTTGTAGTTCTGTATTTACAGCGAATAGTTCACAATTTCAAAGGAAATCTGCGCTTTGTTGCTGAGCGCTAGCTGATCGAGCGTGACCGCGACTGGCCTTTGACAATAACAGTACATCATGGAGTGACTAACCACGTGGCAGATGAACCGGTTATCCGCAATCGTTACATAGAGGACACCCCTCGGATCGATCCCGCCGCTTTCGTGGCGGAGAGCGCGGACTTGATTGGTGCGGTGACGGTAGGCAAGCAGGCCAGTATCTGGTTTCGGGCGGTCGTACGCGCCGACGATGAGCCCATCACGATTGGCGAAGGAACCAATCTCCAGGATGGCACCATCGTCCACATCGACCCGGGGAGCCCGACGTTTTTTGGCAAGCACGTAACGGTTGCCCACGGAGCAATCGTGCATGGCGCCCGCATCGATGACTACGTCATGATTTCGATCGGTGCTATCGTCCTGAGCGGGGCTGAGATCGGGTCCAATTCGATCATTGCTGCGGGTGCAGTCGTGATGGAAGGCATGGTGATACCGCCGGATTCGCTGGTGGTTGGCATTCCCGGGCGCGTCATCAAGTCCGTGTCAGAAGAGCAAAGTGCCCGCATCAAAAGCACGGCCGAGGTCTACATCGATCGCGGACGACGTTATGCCGCGTTGAGAGATAAGCGGAGCCGTGACTTATGATCCAAATCGATACCGAATCTTCACAACCAGTAAGTTCCCGAGAGGCGTGTCGTAGGCATCACTGAACAGGTCGCCAAAACTGGCATTGCCGAGACTGCGGCCCTGATCAGCCGTGCGCGTATAGACTACGAACACATCCGACAGAGGGGCGATCTCCCAGCGGTAGCGCATCTGAAAACTGAGCTGCGAGAAGGCGAAGTTATCGCTCGGGCCCGCTGGTTTCGATGTGGCAATCAAGTCCCCTGGCCGGTTGGGAATGAGGAAGAAGTCCTTTTCCCTAGCCTTAACACCGACCCACTGCAGTGACAGACGAAACCGCTGTTGCGCGCTGATGAAGTAATCCAGATTGAGGGCTGGTTGCCACTGTTCCGCTTTGAAGGTGGTGAAATTGGCACCCTCCTGATGTAGCAGCCAACCGTCGCGGTCCTGATACCTGGCGGTGACAGAGAGGCTAACGCGGTCATTAGGTCGCCAGTCGACCAGGAAGTTCGCGGTATAGGTATCGCCCTTCAGTTGCTCTTCCGTGAAACCGACGCCGAAGCCATAGGCAAATCTGCCGGTGGAGGCCGAATCAAAACTGAGGGCGGCGCTGACGCGCTCTTCCGTACGGAAGACTCCGTTGCCGAAACTGTTAATGTCATCGTAGGCCTCAGAGAAGAAACTCAGTCGTGCCACGAACTGAGTCAGGTTGTTTAGCATGATGCGGTTGGAGAAGAGGAGAGCACCGCCTAGAAAGAAGTCATCCGCATTCTTGCGAACCGATCCACGCACGTCGAACTGGTTTAGGCGAGCCCAGCCGAGGTTGGAACTGGTGCGAATATGGGAGGAGCGAAGTTCAAATGTATCGTTCCGACCGAGAAAACCCAGATCATTGATATCCACGTGTTCGTCGAAATAGGCAATGCCTACGCGCTGCTTCAGGCCCTGCCGGAACGTATATTCGAAATCGATGAAGCCGCCGTAGCCGGTCTCTGTCTCCTCGATGTCCGACACAAACGCCTGGGTATCCACCTTGAGACTACCCGATGGGGTGAGGTAGTGCAGGTCGATGGAATGCGCCATGGCATCTCTGGCAGGATGCAGAACCGCTGTCGACAGCAGGCCGATTGCACGGTAGGCGCCCTGCTCGGAATCTTCGTACATGAGGCGCGCCACAGCATAGTCGCTGCCATCTTGCTTTAAGTTAATCTCCTGACCGGAGCGTAGCGCGTCAAACGTGACATCGTCCTCGAATGCTCCCAACAGGCCATAACGGAAGCGGCCCATCTGCCCCGTTACCTTGGCTGCCGCCTCAAGGTCGACCGGTTGGATCAAATCTCTCTTGCCAACCGATTCTCCGGCTGCTAACAGCGGCCCTCGCGGTTTGCCTCCGATGCGGCGGGTGTTCAGCAACGTGATCGGTGCAGCGCTCATGCCAACGCCTCGACCACGCGTGTCCGCTCGTGGCGACGCGACGAATACCTCCTGACCTTCGAGGAAGAACAGCCGTTTTTCGGGGAAGAAAGTTTCTGTGGCCGTGAGATTGATAACGACCTGATCCGACTCGACACTACCGAAGTCTGGGTTGACGGTCGCAGTTAGCTGGAAATTGGTGGATGGGCGCCAGAAGAAATCCGCGCCCGCGCGGTAACGGGTATCGTCGTCGATTCTGTCGCTACTTATAGCGGAGAATGGGTAGATGCTGTATTGCTGCTTCGGATCCACCCCCCTTAGCTGCAGTGGCTGTAACACGGAGAGGAATTTGGGCGTGGTATCGGGCAGTGCCGGCCAGCCCCAGCGCTCCTCTTTATAGGCTACCTTGCGTGACATGTATATGCCGATCCTGCGACGATCGCCGCGATCCGCGTCCCGGAGATCCGCGTCCCGGACGTTTGCGTCGCGGACATCGGCGTCCCCGACCCTCGCGTCACTGCCATTCGTGTCCCCGACCTTCGGCATGGCTACGGTTCCCCAGGGAATAAAGAATTCCGCCGACCAGCCGCTGGAGGTCTGCTGGCTCGCACCACGCCAGGCGCCGTCCCAATCGTTGGAAAACTGGCGTTCCGGCAGGACGATACCATCCATGAGGGAATCACCCAGATTGATGCCAAACCAGTATCCGTAACGCCCCTCACCCGACGTATCGAGGGTAACGTTGATGCTGTCCCGGTTGAGAAAGAAACCGTCCCTGCCGGACAGACGCATGATCAGGGTTTCCTCCGGCTGCTCCATATCCACACCGACGTAGAGACCGTCGCTGCTGTAAAAGAGTCGGACCAGGGTGGCGTGGGGAACGTCGTTCAGCGTATCGGGATCGATCACGACGAATTCATCGTAAGCGGGCAATTGCTGCCAGATCTCCTCGGTGAGATGGCCGTCGATGCGAATCGGTGTATCGGTCGTTTCCCTTCTTTGCAGCAGCAGTGTTTCGCCTGGCGCAATATCCACCACCTGGTCAGCGGCCCGGACATCGCCCGCCAAGGAGCAGCACAGCGTCAGGCCCATTGCCGAAAGAAGCCTGGCAGTCATCACATCGGGCATCCTGGCCAGGCTCCGCTACAACATCTCTTTCTCTATGATCTCCCCGAGCGCGCGGGCAGTTTCGCCCACCACCTGCCGGCAGTATTTGCGGCGGCTGTCACTACCCTCGTAGAACGCAGTCACCTGCTCCCGGTCCAGCCAGTCTACCCGTGCGATTTGGGAACAGTCCTTGCCGCCGAACTCGGCGGTGATCTCCGCGAATGCGTCGTCCAGCATATGGCCAACTTTGAACATGCGCGGGTCCTCCTTCTCGTCCAGGGTGCCGCGGCTGTATTGGCTGGAGATCAGCGCCATGCCGCCGAGAACGGCGCCACAGACATCTCCCGTACCGGCGATGCCGCCGCCGTATATTCCTACCGACTTGATGAGATCCGGATTCTTGCTGTTCATCTTTTCCTGGCCCACGGCCAGGACGGCCTGACTTCAGTGAAAGGATTCGCTCAGCAGTTCGACGGCTCTTTCCTTCATCTCTTCGGGATTCATGTGATCTCCTTGAATTGATTGATCCCTGCATCCTAACGTAATTCAGTAGGAGGATAAAAGTGCATCGAGCGCTTTATCATCGCTCGCGTCAGATGATCGGCCGTGTTGACCGCCGTTTGGCGGCGCGGTAACGTTGCTGAAAAGTAGCGTCAGAGTAAGCCCATTGGCATCCGTTCCGCCACACAACCACTCAGGTAGCCCCGCATTGGCCAAAGCTTGCCGTGACTTTCAGATATTCGTAAAGCCAGTGGGTGCAAGCTGCAATCTCGACTGCAAGTATTGCTACTACCTTGAAAAGGAACGGCTGTTTCCGCTCGATCAATCTCTGCGCATGTCGGATGACGTGCTGGAGAACTATATCGTACAGCAGATTGATATCAGCCCTGCGGAGGAGATCAGCTTTTCCTGGCATGGCGGCGAGCCGACACTGCTCGGCCTCGACTACTTTGAGAAGATCGTCGCCCTGCAGCGCAAGCATCGACCTTCTGATCGGCGTATCAGCAATGGCATACAGACCAACGGCACGCTGCTGGACGAGAAGTGGTGCCGCTTTCTGAAGCGGGAGGGGTTTGCGGTGGGGCTCAGCCTCGATGGTCCGCGAAAACTACACGACGGTTACCGGGTGACCAAGGGTCAAGAGCCCACTCACAAGGAGGCGATGCGAGGATACAAATTGTTGCGTCAGCACCGCGTTGCCTGTGACGTCCTGTGCGTGGTGCACGCGCAGAATGTTCAGCATCCGTTGCAGGTCTACCGGTTCTTCAGACAGATCAAAGCGCAGTACATCGGTTTTCTGCCCTTGGTGGAGCGCTCGGGCGATGGCGTGAGTGAACGTAGCGTGCCGGCTCTTGCCTTGGGTAGCTTCCTCTGCACCATCTTCGACGAATGGCTGCAGCATGACATCGGTCGGACCATGGTACAGATGTTTGAGGAGGTCGCCAGGACCGCCATGGGCAACGAACACTCCCTCTGCATCTTTCGCAAGACCTGCGGGGATGTTCCCGTTATAGAACACAACGGCGACTTCTTCAGCTGTGATCACTACGTTACCGAGGAGCATCGCCTCGGCAATATCGCTGATGTTCCGCTGCTGGAGTTGCTGGAAGGTTCAAAGCAGAGAGCCTTTGGGAAGGCTAAGTTCGATCGACTACCCGGCTACTGCCGCGCTTGTGAAGTCTTGGATCTGTGTCACGGGGGATGTCCCAAGGATCGGGTGCTGCAGACCGCCGATGGTGAAGCGGGTCTCAACTATCTGTGTGCGGGGTATAAGAAATTCTTCCAGCACTGCCGCCCGTTTGCCACCGAACTGGCTATTCAATCCCGGCCGCAACCTGACGAACGTGTCAGCAAACCCCGCACCAAGACCGGTCGCAACGATCCCTGTCACTGCGGCAGCGGTCGCAAGTATAAGAACTGCTGCCTGGCAATCGACCGGGCATCGTAGGCCGATCTGCCGCTACGCCTTTCACGTTAGCTTTTCAGTTTCTCTTTTAGAAACGCAATGGTGCGTTCCCAGGCGAGTTCGGCTGCATCATAGTCGTAGCGAGCGACGCTGGTGTCGTTGTGAAACGCGTGATTGACCCCGTCGTACATGTGGATGGTGTAATCTATGGATGCCTTCTTCAGCGCCGTTTCGAATTCAGCTATACCACTGTTGATGCGTTTGTCCAGACCGGCATAGTGGAGCATTAGCGATGCCTTTATCTTGGGAACGTCCTCGACCGCGGCCTGACGACCATAGAAGGGCACCACTGCTGCCACGTCAGGTGAGTTGACGGCAATCTGATTGGCCATGCCCCCTCCCCAACAAAAACCGATGGCTCCCACCTTGCCAGTGGAGTGAGGATGAGTCTTCAAGTACTTTGCTGCGGCCACAAAATTGGCGAGCGTGGATGCACGGTCCAGTTTGCGCATGCGCGTGCGCGCTTCATCGGAATTTTCCGGCGTTCCACCCAGTGGCGATAGGGCATCCGGCGCGATGGCTAGGAATCCTGCCAACGCCATGCGTCTGGTAACGTCTTCGATGTGGGGATTGAGCCCTCTGTTTTCGTGGATGACCAGGACGGCGGGCCATTTTGCATCCCCTTTCGGACGTGTCAGCCTGGCACGCATCTGCCCGGTCGCTGCCGGGTATTCGATATACCCTGTCTCCAGACGGGGGTCGTCTTCGGGAACGTTTGCAGCCAAGGCATAATTGTCTTCCAGCAGCGTCAGCAAGGTGTTGGCGGCTGCAGTGCCACCTGCCAGTAGCGTCAGTTTCTTCATGAAGGCACGCCGACTCAGGGATGCGTGTTGGTATTCATCGTACAGGTCGATGAGTTGCTGATCCATAATCGTTGCCCTTTGATTGCTTCGCTTGCCTATCTTACTACCAGCGCCCGAATTGGCAATCGGCGCTGCAATAGTATCCCTTGGCTAAAGAGGATATGATCGTTTGCTTCGATCGGAGTCCATGAGGGTCGTGGTGACCACCCCAGCACCGATGTCCACCCTGGCTATGTACCGGTCGTTAGCGCTATCGGTCTATCTGCCCTCCTTCCTGATGTCGCTGTGTCAGGGCAGTGTGGTATTGATGATTCCCCTCTTTGCCCTTTACCTGGGAGCGAATCCTGCCATCGCTGCGGTGGTCTTCGCCATGCGCGGCTTGGGCAATATGATCTCCGACGTGCCCGCCGGCTACGCGGCATCCCGCATCGGTGACAAGACCACCATGCTGACTGGCGTCACCCTGATGGCGGTGGTCGCGCTGCTGGCCAGCCAGTGCACCTCACCAATGCAGTTGGCATTTGCCGCCTTCCTGTTTGGCGGGGCGATGGCTACCTGGATGTTGGCTCGCCTGACCCACATCAGCGAATCCATACACGTATCGCAAAGGGGCAAAGCGATTGCCACCATGGCCGGCCTGCAGCGTTTCGGCAATCTGATCGGACCCATCAGCAGCGGGATCATTGCCGATCAGTTTGGCTTCGAGTATGTATTTATGTGCGTCAGTGTGATTGCAGCCCTTGCTCTGATGCTCGTCATCTTCAACGTCAAGGAGAATCGGAGCGGCGGGTCGCCGGAGTCTCCGGGTATGGTGGCGTTGATTCCTCATATTCTGTCCAATCACCGCAAGGTGTTTGCAACTGCTGGCGTGAGTGTCCTGTGCCTGACGATCTTGAGGTCGGGACGCCAGTTGCTGGTTCCTCTGTGGGGGGAATCGCTAGGCTTGGATGCGACCGACATCGGTTTGATCGTTAGCTGCGCTGCGGCGGTGGATATGACGATGTTCATTCCTGTGGGGCTTATTCTGGATAACTTGGGGCGCAAGTATGCGGCTGTGCCCTGCATGGGGATTCTCGCGGTGGCGCTGTTCTTGATTCCTTTGAGTGACAGTTTCGTTACGTTGCTGCTGGCGGGGATGCTGGCGGGGTTGGGTAATGGGTTTGGCAGCGGCATTAATATGACGTTGGGGGCTGATTTTGCGCCGGAGCATGAGAGGGGGGAGTTTCTTGGGGTGTGGCGATTGTGTAGTGATCTTGGGTCGTTTGCGGGGCCGATTATTATGGGGTATATCGCTAACAGTTTCTTGCTGGCGACTGCGTTTTCGTTTGCGGGGGGGCTTGGGGTGGTGGGGGCGTTTGTAATGGTGGTGTTTGTTAAAGAGACACTGGTTAAGGCAGAAGCGGATCGTGGCTGATCTTGGGTAACCCACTGTTGTGTTCGTGTCTGCAACTCCGCGAGACATGGAATGGAGGTGTTCCTTACGCTACTTGCCCTAGGCCAGGCGCCCCCGGCCATCCCCGTCCTAGGGCACCTGGATCACGGTTCCGCCATCCATGGCTCCACAGCGCTCCGAAGGCGCTTCAGGAACACCTCCATCCCATGTCTCAAGCAACTGCACGTCTGGTGATCACTGGGTAACTGTGTTGGTGCTGGAATGTCTGATCGCGTCGGTATTGACCAAATCCGAGAGCGGGGTGGGTTCAGTACGCTACACTTAATTTGGATTGGGTTCTAGAGGGATCTGGACGATGAGAAAGTTGACATGGATTGTTGGGTTGATGTGGTTTGCGGGGATGTGTAGTGCGGCGGATAGTGATGAGCTTGGGGTTGCGCTCAAGGTTGGTACGATTGGTTTGGGGGTTGATCTGAGTTATTCGCTGTACGACAAGGTGAATCTTCGTGGTGGTTACAGCAGGATTGACCGGAAGAGGAATGTGAACGAGACGGGTGTGTCCTACAAAGCGGAACTTGCCATGAGTAGTGCTACCCTGTTGCTTGACTGGCATCCGTTTGCCAATGGGTTTCGGTTGACCGGTGGGGTGAGTTACTACCCGGACAACCAAGTAACCGGTTCCGCTGTTCCCGTGGCGGGCCAGACCTTGACCGTAAACGACGTCGTTTACGATTCATCAGATCTGGCGTCTCTGGACGTGGCTGTCGAGTTGAAGTCGTTTTCGCCTTATATTGGAGTCGGGTGGGGCAACTCGGTTGGTGATGGTCATTGGAGCATTACTTTGGATGCTGGCTTCACGAAGGTTGGGCCCGCTCATGTCGGAGTCGGTTACACCTGTATCGACCCGGTATTATGTGCCTCAATAGATGCGGACGTGCAGGCGGAAATCGCGGAGTTGGAGGATGATATCAGCGACTTTACGTGGTGGCCGGTTCTGAGCATTGGGTTTGCGTACAAGATCTGAATAGGGTATCGGACTGCGGGGCTGGACCAGGTCCCGGGGCTTACTTGGCTTTTCTACCTTGCGTTGCCGATCGGTGCCTACCTGGCGGTTCGAGCGTTGCGGACGTTTGAGAATCTGCTGACGTTCCGCGATGCTGCTGCTTGCGGAGCCTATGTGGATGACTCGCTGTTGCAGCAGGTTGTGCAGAACACCGTTGCTGGCTGGCAGGCAGACGGAGTACCCCAATCGACCATCGATGCGCAGATGACGAGCTTTTCGTTTACCGCGGCAGGATTCGCGCTCACGGTTATCGTCATGATGAGCCTTGTCAGCATCGTTGGGGCCTGGCAGTCGCGTGGATGGCGGTGCGAAATCAGAAAGGCTAGTGATGCACTAACACACACCGATCATCTGCATGTTCAATGATCGTTGCACCCCTTCATGAAGGACACGATGCTACAATCACCCCGACGAAGTAAGCTGCAATCGATCGGGAGCGAAGGAGATGGCCGGTCCGGCATCGGAAGAAACGCTAGTAAATCGGGAGACCCCCCAGCTCTGCTGGGGAGGCACCCAG
>CEQE01024479.1_pt1 | contig 39602 bp, 35 predicted proteins | sample 356201 | NCBI WGS metagenome assembly CEQE01 (sample SAMEA2619970, study PRJEB7988) | marine metagenome | biome: marine biome (ENVO:00000447); feature: mesopelagic zone (ENVO:00000213) & marine oxygen minimum zone (ENVO:01000065); material: "saline water (ENVO:00002010), including plankton...
GTGATTACTTTATGGATACCGGTTCAAACTGATTGCCGCATTGTTTTTCAAAAAATTTTATTTACCCCACATAAGATACGGCACTGCGCCCCATTGGGAGTGCGAAACTTGAGTACTTACATGGCTACCGCTCATTTTTCAGTATTTTTATGTGCAATATGGGACCGGGTGTAATTGATCATAAAGGGAGGTAAATTTGATGAAGAGCGTATTGACCAGTTTTGAGGAGGCAACAGAGCTTGTCGACGACGGTGCATTGTTAACCTTTGGAGGAGCGACTTTTCAGCGGGCGCCGATGGAATTTATCCGGGAGTTGGTTCGTCAGGGAAAAAAGAATCTGACCCTGATAGACCGCGAGCCGGCCATGGACTTTGATCTCCTGATCGGTGCAGGTTGTGTGGCTAAGGTCCGGACAGGGATGCTGGCCTTTGAAGTTTTTGGGATGGCACCCAATTTCCGTAGAAAATCCGAGAAGGGTGAAATTATCACAAAGGAGGGTGCATGTCAGCCGATTATCGCCGGGTTCCGCGCTGCGGCAATGGGGTTACCTTCACTCCCGGTGAAGGGAATGCTCGGTTCAGACCTGCTGACCATCAGCGAAGTCATCGGGAGCCAGAAGCAAATTGAGGATCCTTTTACCGGGGAAAAAATGATCGCCGTCAAAGCCATAGAACCGGATGTTGCGGTGATTCATGCCCAGAAGGCAGATGCATTTGGAAATGTGAGGATCGAAGGCCCTTTATACGAGGACGTAATTAAGGCCAAGGCAGCAAAAAAAGTAGTGGTAACGGTGGAAGAACTGATTTCCGCCGGCGAAATCAGGAAAACGCCCGAGGCCACAACCTTGCCCCACTTCATTGTGGACGCTGTGGTGGAGGTGCCAAAGGGCGCCTACCCCTGTTCCTGTTTTAATTATTATGATACCGACTATGATCACATTCAGGAATATCTTCAGGCAGCAGCCAAGGACACATTTGAACAGTATCTGGATAAATGTGTTTATAGGAGGGAAAGTGAATGACTGATAAAATCGCAACACCGGATCTGATGGTCTATGCCATGGCCTCGGAAATCGAGAATTTCAATACTGTTCTCCACGGAGTCTCTTCTCCTTTGCCGGTTCTGGGCATGAGCGTGGCCCGCAGGACCCATGCGCCGGATATGGCGTATATTTCAGGGGCCGAAGGGGTTGACTCCGAGATTGACAGGATCTACCCCTCTTCGTTTGATCCGCGGCTGAATCGCAATGCCGTGGCATACTTTGGACTTCATGAAGCATTTGACCTTGCCCAGCGAGGGGAGTTGAATGTAATGTTTCTGGGTGCCGCTCAAATTGATCGGTTTGGAAATACCAACCTGAGCGTGATCGGAAAAATTGATAATCCCAAGGTTCAACTTCCAGGAGGAGCAGCCTCTGCCTTTTTGATGCCGATCACTCCGAAGGTAGTGATTTGGGCGACCCGGCATACCTTTAGAGTTTTTGTTGAAGCGGTCGATTTTGTGACCGGCCAGGGCTATAATAATCGTTCTGAAGGGTGCAAGAAAAACAAGATAGTTGTTGTTTCGAACCTCGGGGTGATGAACTTTGAAAATCCGGGCCGGACAATGCAGATCCAATCTGTTCACCCGGGTCACACCGTTGATGAGATCAAAGAAAACACCGGTTTTGATATTCTGGCGGCTCCGGATGTGGGAGAGACTCCGGTTCCCGATCAGGATATCGTCGACCTTATCGATCGAATCGATCCCGATGGGATTAGGCGGAGCGAGTTTCATTAGATGGGGTTTCTAAGCCACTGCAGTGGGTTGTGCTGAAAAGGAATCGAAAAAAAGAATAGAAGAGGAGATCGTAATGACTGATTTAAAGGATGTGGATCGGATCCTGAGCACATATATTCGACCTTTGACCTTCCCAATAGCGATAAAGATGCTGAAGTCGGAAAAGGAAATACCCGAAAGGACCCGTCGCCCACTTCAGCAGATGAAAAAAAAAATGGCCATCTGCCAGGGGATCGGTATAGCGCGAAAATTGGGATGGGTAGTTGCCATGGGTAAGGAGGATATGCAATGCTCTCTGGGGGCAGCGCCTTTTGGTTTTTTCAAAGACATTGACTTTTTCAAAGAGGGAAATTTAGCTGCCGGTATGTTTACCGCTTCAAAGGAAATTGGAAAAAGTGAAGAAGAACTTGTGGATTGTTTTGATTACGGTCTCTATAGCCATATTCTGGTGGCGCCCTTAAGCCGGGCAGTATTTAAACCGGACCTGCTGATGGTTTATGGGAATCCGGCACAAATCATGAGACTTATTCAAGGAGCCCTCTATAACGAAGGAGGGGCTGTTCATTCCTCCTCCACGGGAAGGCTGGGGTGCGCAACCATTATTACGACCATCAAAAGGAATCAATGCCGGTATATGGTTCCCGGAAATGGAGACAGGATATTCGGTATGACACAGGATGACGAGATGTCTTTTGTTGTTCCTGCTTTAAAAATAGATACGGTTTTGGATGGCCTGGCAAAGACCCATAAAGGCGGTATACGGTATCCGATCACCAGCTTCTATAATTTTGAAGCGACCTTTCCACCATCCTACCAGGAGCTGATGAAGATCTGGGAGGAAAAAGGAGAATTATAAATGGAACCGATTACCGGAAGACAGAGGGTTGTGGCGGCTTTTAAAAAAACCTTTACCGATCGGACAATCCAAATCGATAGAATTCCTGCCTATCCGATCATGGGACAGTGCAATGCCCAGCTTGTAGGTGCCTCCATCCGGCAATTTCTGCTGGATCCCAAAACATTTGTCAAGGCCCAGGTGGCGGCCTATGAGCGTTACAGACCGGATATCATCGTCATGCAGGGGGATCTGCTAATGGATGTGGAGGCGTTGGGAAATGAACTCAAATTTCCCGAAGACAGCATGTGTATCTCCACAAAGGTGGCCCTTAAGGACAAGGGAAGACTAGGCAGCCTGAAACTGGTGGATCCTAAAAAAGACGGTCGGCTGCCGGTCTATCTGGAGATTCTGGATGAAGCGAAAAAAATGATATCCGATTCGATCGTGTCGGCGGCAATCTCAGGTCCATGGACGATTGCCATCGGCCTGAGGGAGGCTGAACTGCTTCTCAGGGATACGATGAAAGACCCAGATTTTGTCCATGAACTGATGCAGTTCTGTACTCAGGTGTCCATCCGCATGGGCGAAGCTGTTTATCCCATCAAAGTGGGGCTCAGTTATTCAGAGGCGCCTGCTTCATGCAGCCTCATTTCTCCCAAGATCTACCGAACTTTCATATTTCCATACCATAAGCAGATCGTCGATCATTTCAAAGAGAAAAAGGTGGGAGTCGGCCTTCATATATGCGGATTTACAGATCCGATTTTAGAAGATATGGTCAATACAGGGGTAACCAACATTAGTATCGATGCGCCTTCAAACCTGGCAAAAGCTGTGGATGTAACCAGGGGAAGGGCGGTGATCATCGGAAATGTCAACACCAATCTTTTCTTTTCCGGAACACGGGATGAAATGAAGCAGGCAATGAAAAACTGTCTCGCTGTCGCCGCCAAAGACTGCGGATATATTCTGTCCACCGGTTGCGAGGTTCCGGGCGTTGCACCACCGGAAAAGATAGGGTGGTTTATGGAGTTGGTCAATGAACTTTGCTATCCTTAATGATCGTAAATAAAATCGAGAAATTGATATAGAAAAACAAAGAAAATTTTATTTCATAGGGTATTAACAGACGTGGCCCGGTTTGTTTAACCAAAAGAAAGGACAACAATGGGATTTTATGATTTTACCTTCTACGATCTGATCGAGCGTAACACCATATGTTTTAAAGAAAAAGATGCATGGTTCGATGCAGATGATCACCGGACACTGACATTTTCACAGTACAAAGACAGGGTGGACCTTCTGGCCGGCGGGCTCCAGGGGGCCGGGATCAAAAAAGGGGACCGTATCGGCGTTTTGGGGAAGAATTGTTTGGAATATTTTCTTCTATACGGGGCTGCTGCGGCCTTGGGTGCGATTTTATTGCCCATAAACTGGAGACTGTCAGCCGAGGAAGTTTGCTTCAACCTCAATGACTGCCAGCCCAGAGTCGTTTTTGTGGGGAAAGAATATCAGGATTTGGTCCAGGGAATAAAGGAGAAACTCGCATCGGTGGAAATCTATTACAACCTGGGTCAGGAGGGAGGGGAGTTTCTTGCATTTGATTCACTGACCGATAACCGGCCCGAGCTTGTCCTGGAAAATGTTTCCGCAGATGATGGATTTGTCATTATACACACGGCAGCTGTGGCCGGCAGGCCGAGGGGGGCTTTGTTGAGCCATGGAAATGTGCTTTGTGCAAATATCAATTTTGATGCTCTTTTCGATCTAACATCTCAAGATGTGCATCTGAGCCTGCTGCCGCTTTTTCATATCAGTGGTTTATTTATGGCGACAATGAGCTTCCATGCAGGTGTTTTGAACGTGAATATGAGCAAGTTTGATGCAGCTGAAGCGGTTCAGCTGATAGAGGATAAACGTGTTACCATGCTGTTTACCTTTGCCCCGATCCTTGGTTCCATCGTTGAAAGTCAAGAAAAAACAGGAAAGGAGATCAAAACGCTGCGGCTGGCCGCCGGACTGGAAGCACCCGAAACCATAGAAAAATACCAGGAGTTGACCGGTGGGACCTTTTACTGCATGTACGGCCAGACCGAGACCTCTTGCGCAATCACCTTTTGTGCTTACAACAACCGGCCAGGTTCAGCAGGCCAAATGTTGCCCCTGACCGTGGTGAGACTCATGGATGACAACGATCGGCCGGTACCGGTGGGTGAGGTGGGTGAGATTGCCGTGAAAGGGCCGATGGTTTTCAAAGGCTACTGGAATCTTCCGGAAGATAATGCGTATACCTTCAGGGGCGGGTGGCATCATACCGGCGATTTGGGTCGTTTTGACGAAGACGGTTTTCTATGGTACGCGGGGCGAAAGCCGGAGAAGGATTTGATCAAACCCGGCGGTGAAAATGTCTATCCGGCAGAGGTGGAAAGGGTGATTCTTGAACACCCTGCCATTGAAAAAACGGTTGTAATCGGTGTACCGGACCCCAAATGGAAGGAGGGGATCAAGGCAGTTTGCCAGCTAAAAGAAGGAGAGGCCCTCGATCCGCAGAAACTAATTGATTTTGTCGGTTCTCGGATTGCGAGGTTTAAAAAACCCCAATATGTCGAATTTATCTCAGAGTTTCCACTCCTTGAGAGCAGCTTACCGGATAGGAACAAGGTAAAGGAGTTATACGGTAAAGAGGGGTAGAAGCCGTGCTTTTTCGCTGTCGCACGCCTTGCCCTCGAAAATGATTTGAGGTTTCGAAATAATTTCTATGTTTTTCTTCGCTGTCAATCGTCATTGAGTTTAGCGTGTTTGGAAAGAAAGCCAGGATCGTACCCTGCTTTTTTATAATTTTCAAGGGCCCTTATCTTAAGGCCTTTGTCCTTTGTTTTTTCAGAATGTTTATCAGCCAATTCAGCGGCATGACTCCACCTCCCTGAATTTTCGTACTCTTTTACGCTGTTTTCCACCCTGGCCTGTTCTTTGGATTTTTCCATCACAGCCGAGTGGCACCAGGAGATGATTTTTTTAACCCGCTTGTTGCAAAAGGTACAACTTAAAAGCGGCGTGTCACTGACCGGCTGAAAAATCTCAAAACCATGCCGGCAGTGATGACAGGCATCTTTCGGGTCTACAGCTTGGTATTCGTATATTGGCACTGGTAAAATTCCCTGAAATAACGATTATTTTCTCTCCCCGATGAAATTATCTACACAAACGATAGATACAAACTGTAACTTGCTTGGAAAGCAATGTAAAGAAATTATACCGCTGATCTTTAATACCGCAGGAGGTCCGATAATTGATAAAAACGCAAGGGTGTTAACTCCGGATGGGACCTCCATTCCAAGCTTGTATGCGGCAGGAAACAACACTACGGGTTTCTATGACAGTTATCCTCCCACAGGAACCGGACTGCAGATATCCAGCATTTTTGGTCAGGTGGCTGCAGAACAGATAAAATAAATTTTCTCAGAATTTCGTCAATTTTTTCATTTTTTTCTTGACATACCACAAAGTGGCATGTTTAACTGGTAAACAAGGTTAATGGCCACAGGCACCTCCAGCCTTATTAACCTTATTGCTTTCTTTCTACTCCTCTCTCAAAGCCCCTGGTGCCCAACCGGGGGCTTTCCTTTATAAAAAAAACGTTAATTTCAACGTTGAACTGGGCCCTGTCAGGATTCTCTGAATTCCACCTCAATCTCTTGTCCGCTCATCCGGATGATTGTGTCGACTCTATTTCCCTCTCCAAAATTAGCGGACGAATATATCATCGATATGGCTGCCCAATCATTATCCCATTCCCACGCTCCGGTCAACTTTTCCATACCCTATCGCCGGTATTTTTATGGAATCTGAGGAAACTTTTACCATCGGGGAGAAAATTGTCTTATCCATTAATTTTTCCGATTCGGGTAATCCCTTTAGAATCCCCTCAACAATCGTCTGCACCACTTCAGAAGGCATCGGTCTCAAATTCAAAAGTCAGGTCCAAGAGGCAATTATTACATCGCTCATCGATAACCTAAAAAAAACAGGGACTAAAATCTCTTTCTTGACATACCACAATGTGGTATTATAATATTCAGTAAGGTTGATGATTGTTTTCAATCCATTTCGTTAGCCTTGCCCTCCTTAAGGGGCGATTCGCTAAGGGTCGCCCCTTTTTTGTTGCCCTCTGATGTTTTCTGTTTGTTTACGTTATGATCCCGTTCATTTCCAATTATTCATTCCTGTCCTTAGTAATTTCATTTGAAAAACATAATATCTCAAATGAACGGGGTTCAGAATCACGAACCGAATTTTCTTTTTCATTTTTTATTTACAAAAACATAATTGAGCTTCTAATGGATTTCAAAACTACAGCTGTTGATCTCAAACAAATGGCAACGATGTTGGTATCAGCTTATCCTTTGAAGGCCAATGCGAAAAACTGGAGGCAAAAGCCGCTTCTGGTGACCGCTCGGTCAGATGACCGTTTGAAAATCCTTCTTAAAATCGCTTTCCATGAACATTTGTTCCCATGGGATCTTCGTCCTTCGATTAAAACGGCGATTGTTTTTTTTATTCCCTTTATCCGAGAACTCATTGAACAAAACAGCGGCGGAAAATTTCCTGGCCGCAACCGGGGCCTGGCGTATGAATCAACAAACAAGCTGATCGGGGTACTCTCTGAAGCCATCAAGAATTGTCTGGAGGAGGAAGGGGCGCTGTCAGCGCTCACCCCGGTTATCCACAACTTCAACCCGGTCAAGTTGGTTGCCGGATGGTCACACAAACATCTGGCTTATATATCCGGGCTCGGCCTTTTCAGCATCAACGCCCAGCTGATTACGCCAGCAGGCTGTGCCGGTCGTTTAGGAAGTCTGGTTACCGAGGTTGATCCGGGTAACAATTTCATGGTTGAACACCGGGAACTGTGCCTTCACAAAGCCAGTCAGAACTGTTTAAAATGCATCGGGCGTTGTCCAGTTGGGGCGACAGGCGAAGACGGAATTGATCGACATCATTGCTTCGCCCGTCTCAAGGTAAATATAAATCATACCAAAGACCTGGCCGGCCCGGAAGAAACAACACACGTCTGTGGCAAATGCGTGGTCAACCTTCCGTGCAGCATCGACCCGCTTGGGCAACAGACATAGGCGGGGTACTCACATCTGATATTTTTCCATCAAACCCTTTAACTCTGCCAGATACTCCTTTTGATAGAGAAGGCCTTTGAGGCTGCTGATATCATAAAATGAAAACCCGATATAAGGTCTAAAGTCAATGCCGTACGGATTTTGGGTTTCGTCATTTGCCCGATCGAGAACGAGGATGCTGTAATAACTGGTTAACACCCTTACCTTTGAATCTCTTCGCAACAAATAACTTCTTCCCCCCAGTGTGTTCAGAAAAAATCCAGCATATTTATATAAAATGTCCAGAGAAGGAGGGGCATTCAACTTCGTTTTACAATTGGTACCGTTGAAAAACCATGCAAAAAAAGTGGCCATGACCGATTCGATGATTTCAGATTCGTTTTTCAAAATGTCATTTATCAGCCGAATCCGCTTGCTTCCGATAACACGGTAGAAGTGAGTTACATTTCGTATCAAGGTAAAAAGATCATCCATTTCATAGGATACCACCGGCGGATGGGCGGACAATTTCTCAATAAGTTTTTGAAAAAGGTTATACGTCCCTTCCTCTATCTTATAAAATGTTAGATATTCTCTACTGTCCAGATATGTTGTAAAAGATGTAATTTGATACATCATTTCCAAACAGGGGATATTCTTTTTAAGTGAAGAAACCGCTGGAGACTCTTCGCCAAAAGCATCTCCCAGTTTTTCTTTGGGAACCAGCGCTTCTTTTTGCTGTGAAACAACTTCTTCAAGATTCGAAATCTTTTCTTCCAACTCTCCTATTTTTTCCAGACAAACGGCCCGCTCTGTGTTGACGGTCTTTTCAATTTTCGTCCTATTCCATATGCGAATTCGATGAAACCCAAAAAAAAGAATTGCTCCTGAGATGATAATAATAATAATAATTTTCGGTTTTTTGTCCATCTAAAATGGCACCCTTTGACCTGGTTGAGGTAAAAATGTTGAACGTGCTGAAAACAAATAAGGTGATTAAACTAAAATTATAACAGATTTCTTTGCAAAATCAAATTGTTTTGAACGATGCGTTGCATTGGAAAACGAATAACCTGCTTCATTTTAGTCTGCTCGTGCGGCGTGTTTTCGTCACCTGGGCGTTTTCCACTCCTGTAACGCTACCGGCGACGAATAACCCTGAAGCAGGCGTTTCCATATTCGGACTAGTGTTTCACCTCAAATCCATCGGAAAAAAAATCGATGAATGTCCCATCTGTTTGTTGCACAATAATCATGCCTTCGACACCATCGACACGGTTGATCAATTGAATCCCCTTTTCACGGCCCAGCACCACAACCGCTGTTGCAAGTCCGTCTGCAAAGGCGCATGTTACGGCCACAATTGAAACGCTGACAACACCGTTTTCAACCGGATATCCTGATTTCGGATTTAATACATGGGCGTAACGTCTGCCGTCAATTTCAAAAAAATTTCTGTAATCGCCGCTGGTTGCCATGGCCCTATCCGATAATTTTACTATTTTATAAACCTGATCCAAGGCAGCATTCTTTCTCGGGTTGTTGATGCCAATTCTCCAATCGCTGCCATTCTTTTTTTTACCGGAGGCATAGACCTCCCCGCCAATCTCAACGAGAAAGTCTTTTATTCTTTTTTTTTGTATGAGCTTAGCGACGGCATCAACCGCATACCCTTTCGTGATTGACGAGAGGTCCAGAGAAATGGAGGCTTCCTTTTTGAGCAGGTATTTTTTATCTGAAATTTCAATTTTATCAAACCCGATATCCAGCAGCCGCTTATCGATTTCATCCAATGTGGGGATCTTCTTTTTTTCCCCCGTGCTTCCAAATCCCCATAGGTCGACCAGTGGTTTGACCGTACCGTCCCATGCCCCTTCTGTCAGGTGGTAGATCGTGTCCGCCACTTTCATCACCTGATAAAAATCATCGGAAATGACGAACTTTTCATCCGGGTTCTGAAATTCATTAAATCTGCTGATTTCGCTCTCTTTCATATAGGTGGACACGCTCTGGTTGATCTCATCCAGCCGGGTCTCAATCTCCGCTTTGAGATCAGCATGGCTTTTGTAAAACCAGGAGACGATCCTGATATGATAGGTCGTTCCCATGGTTTCCCCCGAAATCAGGACCTCCTTTTTCACAGCGCAACTTATAAAAAGGAAAACCAGAGAGGCCATCCCGGCTATTTTGATCGATCGCTTCATGTAATGCCTAATCCAGGAAAACAAAATTTAAAAATAATTCGCATTGGCCACCTTTTGCCATCACCCTCATTCCCGTATGAATAATAAAACAGTTTACCGGTTTAATGCATTGGTAACGTTCAAAAGTTATGGCACAAAATAGTTCTTGAAAAATATACACGGTCTCCTTCATGGGGTTTTATGACCCGTAAAACCTTTTTAGAAGGGAGACCGTGATGGAACAGGAAATACATATTACACTCCGGTATCATCTTGCAATAGGCAGGGTGACTTTAAATGAGATCGTATATCAATTACAGCAACTTCGGGATCCGCCGATGCTAGAGATTTTAAAGCAGATTCTACGAAGCTATGATGACCTGATTTCAGAGCGTTTGAGCACCGTGCAGAGTAACACACCCAGCAAGGCACGTGAGGGGCCTGGACAGCATGTTCGAAAATGCGATCCGAAAGATAGATTTTGTCACGGTCTCCGGATCCGTAAACGGGGACATCGCAACCACCCCAGGTGTTTCACACGGTTTTTGGCAAATTCAAACTGCCTCTGCGCGTGGCCGAATGTTGTACGTGTGGTGCTCGATATTGCCCGCTGTTAAGTGCGCTCAAATTAAAACGATTGTCAAAGACCGAATCAATGCCACCGAAGCTTCCGATATCCCTTTTCTCTATGATGGGGAAGCAGGCTTGGATAATTTTCTATCCTCGCTCACCGATCCGCAGCGCTGCACATGGCGTGTTCCCCGAGGTCTTTATCATGCCCTGTGGGAAGACGGGCTGCGTGAAAAAGACTGCGAGCCTGAAATTAACTAGATAACAGCTGATCGGCATCGAACTTTCCTAAACCGATTTTTAACAAACCAGAAAACAAGGAGCAGATTCAAAGCCAATACGAATCCAGTAAGACTGAAATAAAGCAATTGATAGATGCCTTTAAACAAAAGGGCTACACCCACAGCGCCTTGTATATTGAGAATCTATCCAAGCATCTGTTTACTAACATCGAATATGGCTCAAAACTGGGGTCATCGCTCCCAAAACCATATCGCTTTTTTAAAGAATTTTTCGAGAAATCGGACGCAGACTTAAACGCATCGCTTACGGCTGGTCGGATACCGCCGTGACCAAATTGTTAAAAATGATTGTCCTCAAAATGTACCGTAGAGATAATTGGGAACAATACTGGAAACAAAAACTGGGCATCGATGGAAATTTCAGCATTCAAATCATCAATGCCATAACTTTTGAACGTTATCAAAAGGTTGTATGATTCAGAACTTCAATTAAAAAACTAAAAGAACAACGGGTTAAACGAATATTTACGGAATCCGGCTATAAAAATGCATTATTTCAGATTCTTAAGATGCGAGGAAGTAACATCTCAATAACCAATGGTAGTAATGAGAGGAGCGTTTACAACTTAAAATTATCCCTTTAGTATCTGATGAGTATTTATCTTTAGAAAAAAAGAGAAAAAGTATTATCCAGGGTTTAGTGTATGTTGTTGAATCAAGTCGGCCAAAATGGTATTAACTGACCTGATTTTTTTGATTTATTTGCGATTTGTTGAATTGATAGTGCTTTTCGTGTATAATTTTGATGGTTTACGTTTTCAAAAAACTGGAACAAAAAATCGCCGAATAGTTAATATGAAATGTTATGATTCAAAGAAATAACAATGAAAAAAGGTTTTTTGGAAAAGCTCAAAAAGATCTCGGAAAAAGGAGTGTGCGGTTACCCAAGAGCTACTGTTGCGTATTACGATCCTGATAACAAACGCGCATTCAAAGTGGCTGCTGGAATTGTGCCGTCTGAAGGTGCTGATCCTGAAAGGCTTGAGAGATGGATTTCTGAAATGACCGGTGTGCAGAAAGGCGCTTTTATCAACGAACAAATTTATAAATTCATAATAATCAATGATGCTAAATCGGTGGTCATTACAGATGGAATTATCGGTTGCCCTCATGAAGAAGGCATAGATTATCCAGAAAATTCATCATGTCCTCAATGTCCTTTCTGGGCAATCCGTGACAGGTTTACCGGTGAAATAATACATTAAATCATAACATTCCCGCATTCACATATGACATGTGATGCGGGGCGTTAAGCGTAAAAAAAAAGAAAGAAATGGCAAAGCTGGATCTAGTGAAAGAATACAAGGTTTATTACAAAGTAGGAGCAAAACCGAAAATAGTCGAATTTGGTCCAGTCAAATACTTGACGATTGGAGGCAAAGGGGAACCAGCAGGCGAGGTATTTACAAGCAAAATAGAAGCCCTGTATCCCCTTGCATATGGAATAAAAAAAGTCTGTAAAGACAAAGGGAATGATTTTGGAGTTCCAAAACTGGAAGGTCTGTGGTGGGTAGAGAGCAATAAACCTGCTCTTGAAGTTCCCAGAAGTGAGTGGTGCTGGAAATTGCTCATTAGAATGCCTAAATTTGTAACAAACGAAATGATATTGTCTATTCAACCTGAAGTCGCCAAGAAAAAGAAGAATGGGCTAATTCAAAAAATATCATTTGAGAAAATCACAGAGGGCAAGTGTGTCCAAATCATGCACATTGGCCCCTATTCAACAGAACCTGAAACAATAAATACTCTGATGGATTTCATGGCTAAAAGCGGGCTTTCCGTGAATGGACTCCATCATGAAATTTATCTTTCTGATCCAAGAAAAACTGAATCATCAAAAATGAAAACACTCATCAGATATCCTGTAAAATGATTAGAAATCGCATAACAGTATCATGCACTCGAACAGCAAAAAGCGCCGTTCATTCCTCGCTCTGCTTTTGGCTGCTGACGATGTGATGTGTTGGTCTGAAGGGGAGAACGAAATGGTCGGAGCGATTGCCGGAGACATCATCGGATCGGTGTTCGAGCACCATCAAATCAAGACGAAGGACTTCCCTCTCTTTCATCCTCGGTGCAAGTTCACCGACGACACTGTGCTGACTGTTGCCATTGCCGACGCAGTCCTTTCAGGCCGGCCGTACGTAGAGTCGGTCAGGGAGATTGGTCGCCGCTATCCCGTCGCTGGCTATGGGGGGTCTTTTATCCAGTGGCTTCATTCCGACGATCCCCGGCCATACAACAGTTGGGGGAATGGTTCTGCCATGCGCGTCAGTCCGATTGGCTTTGCCTTCTCATCAGAAGACAAGGTTCTCCGGCATGCAACGCTGACGGCTGAGATTTCCCACAACCACCCGGAGGGAATCAAGGGAGCGCAAGCCACGGCTCTCGCCGTGTTCCTGGCCCGAACGGGAACCGGGAAAGAACAGATAAGGTCGCGCATTGCAGAGGAGTTTGGCTATGACATGAACCGTACCGTGGACGATATTCGTCCGACATACTTCTTTGATGTGTCGTGTCAGGGAACGGTACCGGAAGCAATCATCGCTTTCCTCGATTCCGGTTCATACGAAGATGCGGTTCGAAATGCCATTTCGCTCGGAGGTGATAGTGACACCCTTGCTTGTATCACTGGTGGTATTGCCGAAGCTTTCTACGGCGATATCCCCAAAGACCTTCAAGAGAAGGTTCAAGACTGTCTGACACCAGACCTCTGGCAGGTGACGGAAGCGTTCTGTCAGAAATACCGATAGGGAAGTAGAACAACAGCATGCTGCAGACGCGCTCCCACGGGCCGCAGATGCTCACGGGATCTCCCCTTGCGATCTCTGTATGAATTTGCGATGAAAGTGCGCTTTCAAAGTTACAAATTTCTCATCCCCACAATTACCTGCTTCCAAGGCCTGAGATTGCCAAAACACATCGCAATATCGCCAGTCTATCTGATTTACCATATTCGGTCATTTACTTACCTTCTAAGGCTTGCTTTATTTTTATTTGCGAATGCCAATTTTTCACGCTCAAAATCGCTCTCCAAATCTAACTGGATCTCAGATTTTGCATTTTGCTGTTCCGTTTTTTGCTCACCTCGCTCCGGTGTCGCCTGCCCTCAAAACAACAAAAATATTCGGCGTTGTATTCAAAGTGGGCATCAGATAAAGAGGGGAGGAGGTGTTAAATGTCTTGCCGGCCAAATAGGTATAACAAACAGATGCCAAAGCTAAATCAACGCATATTTACTGATCTGCAGGGCCAGATCGAAAGAATAACCTACACTAACGATGAAAATGGCTTTACGATTGCCAAAATCAAGGTTTACGGGCAACGCGATCTCGTGACCATTGTTGGGAACTTGATGGCCCCCATCCCAGGCGAAATTATTAAAATGCGCGGGGAATGGATCAATCATCCGAAATACGGTGAGCAGTTCAAAATCGTCCATTACAAGACTGCTGTCCCGGCTTCTGTCTATGGTATCCAAAAATATCTGGGTTCCGGTCTGATCAAAGGTATCGGGCCTGTGATGGCAAAACGAATCGTCAAAAAATTCGATAAAGACACTCTGGATATCATCGAAAGTGACGTTGGGAGACTCGTTGAAGTAAACGGTATCGGCAAAAAGCGTATCGCGATGATCAAAAAAGCCTGGGAAGACCAAAAAGAAATTCGTGAGGTGATGATTTTTCTACAAGCCCACGGTGTCAGTTCAGGCTATGCCACCAAAATATTCAAACAGTACGGCGACCAATCGATCGAGGTTGTAAAAGAAAACCCATACCGTCTGGCAACGGACATTTTTGGTGTAGGTTTTATCACTGCTGACAACATTGCAGAAAAATTAGGGTTTGACAAAAATTCTGAGCTGAGAGCTGAAGCCGGTATTCTCTATGTTCTAAGCCAGCTCGAGGATGATGGACATGTCTATTATCCTTATGAACCGCTCGTGGAAAAATGTCAGGAGGTCCTTGAAGTAGAGCGAAATATCATTATCAATGCGTTCGGTACGATCACGGTAGATAACAGAATCGTCATCGAAGATTTGAATGAAAGCATCGATGAATTCAAAGAAAACAATAAAGCGGTCTATCTCGCAAAATTCCATCTCTGTGAAACCAGTATCGCGAAACGTTTAAAAACCCTGGTGAATGCGCCAAAATCTATCCGAAAGATTGATTCAGATAAAGCGATCGAATGGGTGCAAAAAAAGCTCGACATCACCCTGGCAAAAAACCAGGTAGGTGCGATACGGTGCGCTGTTGAAAAAAAGGTTATGGTTATCACCGGTGGACCTGGTACAGGTAAAACAACCATCATTAACGCGATTTTGAAGATTTTTTCAAAACTGAAAGTCAGAATCTTGCTCGCGGCACCGACCGGCAGGGCTGCAAAACGAATGAGCGAGACCACCGGCCATGTTGCAAAGACCGTCCACCGAATGCTGGAATACAGTATTCAAAAGGGCGGTTTTCAGAAAAATGATGAAAAACCGCTGAATTGTGATCTTTTGATTCTGGACGAAGCCTCGATGATTGACACGGTCCTGATGTATCATCTTTTAAAAGCCATACCGCAGACTGCTACCTGGATCATTGTGGGGGATGGAAACCAACTTCCGTCAGTCGGTGCTGGAAATGTCCTAAAAGATATCATCTCCTCTGACAGCGTGCCGGTTGTGGAATTAACCGAGATCTTTCGTCAGGCCAAAGAAAGCCTGATTATCGTCAATGCCCATAAGATCAACAATGGTATATTTCCATATCTTAAACCGACCGGTTCTAAAGATGATTTTTATTTCATTGAAGAGGAAGACCCTGATGAGGTGCTCAAGATAATACTGAAGCTGACAAAAGAACGTATTCCGAACCGGTTTGGATTTGACAGTATCGATGATATACAAGTGCTGGCACCCATGCACAGGGGTATTGTAGGGACTGGAAACCTCAATATCGAATTACAAAAAATACTTAACCCCGGTGAAGACGTCGTTATCAGAGGGAACAGGGCTTTCCGCGTCAGTGATAAAGTGATGCAAATAAAAAACAATTACGATAAAGAGGTCTTTAACGGTGATATCGGAAGAATCAATCGGATCAATTTAGAGGAGCAGATAGTTACGATAACCTTTGATGACCGGCATGTTGATTATGACTATCCTGATCTTGACGAGATCGTTTTAGCGTATGCGGTATCGGTCCACAAATCCCAGGGCTCTGAATATCCAGCAATCATTATCCCCATTCTGATCCAACATTATATGCTTTTGCAGCGGAACTTGATTTATACAGCCGTGACCCGGGGAAGAAAGCTGGTGGTAATCGTCGGAACAAAAAAGGCATTTGCGATTGGGATCAAAAATGACAAAACTCAGAAACGATTTACGTATTTGAAATATAGGCTGATCTGATGGAAACATCAACTCCATGATAGACATGTCATCCATTTGGACATGGATGTCTTTTATCTTACGGTTGAGGTTTTGGATAATCCGGACCTGGAAAGCAAACCGGTTATCGTTGGCGGTAGCCGTACCCCGTCTCGGTGAGCATATGTCTGTGTTTAATTTATTCCGGTAAGACGGTTTCATTGATTCATGTCTTATCAACTTTTAAAAAGGCCATAAAGCAAGATGGGATTAATTTCAGTTACCGGTATATTGACCGCACTTCCCCAAAAACATACTTCTGTGTGCTGAACGAAGTTGCGATTGCCTTCGATGGTACGAAAACAAATGTTCGCAATCCTGGGTCAAATCATTCACTTAAGTCGGAGAAATCGTAGAATAGAATGCTTTGTCTTGATTCCGTGGCACCTCACCTGAGATAATATTCTGAAATAATATTTCAGCTCTATATAGCAAGAAGTTTTATTATCATACAAAAAGATTGAAACTTTGAATGCTTGAGTTATTTCAAAATCTATCAGCAGATGAGGCTAATCAATGCGGCCTGGTCCTGTCATCATCCGGCATTCCATATCATTTAAAACAAGGAGGAAGTGGATGGTATGTTTGGGTCGATGATATGGACTATGAAAATGCTTTACACACTATTGAGCAATACCTTGAAGAGAATCGGGATTTTGATAAAAAGGATGAAACTCCCTATTTTGAATACCAAAGGACATTCACAGGGCTATGGGTATCCATCGGTTTGCTGGCGTGCTATGTTACTACTAAAACGGGAAATGACTTCCAGCTTATTGTCAATGCTTATGGCTCGTCAGTCTTTCACATATTACATGGAGAATTATACAGAACCGTTACTTCATTGATGCTTCACGCAAACGCCTTGCATCTGTCAGGCAACATTCTTGGAATTGCCATATTTGGAACAGCCGTCTGTACTACAACCGGTTGGGGTGCTGGCTGGCTTATGATTCTTGCGACCGGCATAGTTGGCAACCTATTGAACGCTATTTTATATAAGACGGGCCATCTTTCGATCGGGGCATCCACGGCGATCTTTGGGGCCATAGGTATTTTGGCCGCACATCAATTTTTTAAAAAATTAGGGCTGCCCGGCCAGCGAATAAGAGCATGGCTTCCCTTAGCTGGCGGTATCACTCTCTTTGGTATTCTTGGTTCTGGGGAATTTGTTGACCTTACGGCTCACCTATTTGGCTTCATGGCGGGTATTGTAACAGGGGCTCTATACGCTATTTTAGTAAAAGGGCCGATCTCAAGGTCCTATCAAGTTTATTGTCTTCTTGTTACTTTAAGTGTTCTTGCCATGTCTTGGATAAGGGCCTTTGTTCACATATGAGATTACTTCAGAAAAAAGAGGTTTGTGCTTAATGCATCACACCATAAGAAGGCAAATGTGGTAACAGAGATTATGTTTTTGAAACCGTCTGCGTGAGTCATGCTATTTAAATATTCTATTAATCACTAGGAACTAAAGTTCCACAGTCGGTTCTATATACAAAACAAAGGGAATTTATTCATATCGATTCGCTTACAAGCGTTATTAGAAACTTGTGCTTTACTTGGATGTGTGAGAATATCCCTTTGATAAGACTGTACAAAGAGGATCGGGCCAGAAGAAATATCGATTTTGATAATGGGAGGATTTTAATATGCAAACCGGGGGGGATAATAAAAGTAAGCGTATGGAGAGGGAGCAGGGCGATATCAACACCACCGCCAATAGAAAAAAATACTGGGAAAGAAACTTATCCGGCCGCGCCCGGGAAATCTTTGAACAGGATAACAAATATTTTCTGCATCAAAGCTTGTCAACGCCCGTGTTAAATGTCCTGTCCAAGGCACAAGGCATCCATATCGAAGACCTTGACGGAAACAGATATATCGACATGCATGGAAACGGTGTCCACAATGCAGGTTTCGATAATCCTGAAGTCATCGAGGCAATAAAAAAACAGCTAAACGAAGGCCAGGCCTTCTGTCCAAGACGGTACACTAATATTCCTTCCGTCCGTCTGGCGAAAAAGTTGGCTGAAATAGCCCCCGGAGACTTGTGCCGATCTCTTTTCTGTCCCGGCGGGTCCGAGGCCATCGAGATGGCGATCATGCTCGCGAGGCTTGTTACCGGGAATTATAAAACCATTTCATTTTGGGATTCATATCACGGCACCGGATTTGGTGCGGCCAGCATCAGCGGAGAGGAACTTTTCCATGGGGGCCTGGGGCCCATGGTACCGGGTTCGTTTCATGTTGAGTTCCCCAACTATTATCGTAATCCTTGGGGGTTTACCAATCCTGAGGATGTAGACGCCGAATGTATTCGACAAATGGAGCTTATCTTACAGCGGGAGCCTGAGATGGCTGCCGTCATCGGGGAGCCGATTTCAGCTAAACCGGCAATTCCTTCCAAAGGATATTGGGAAAAGGTTAAAAAGCTATGCGAACAATACGGTTCCCTGTTGATTTTTGATGAGATCATCGAAGGGTTTGGTCGAACCGGAAAGATGTTTGCATCCGAACACTATCTGGTACCGGACATTCTCGTGCTCGGAAAATCTCTGGGTGGCGGCGTTCTCCCCTTTGCCGGTATGGTTACCAAAGACCGCTACAACACATGCAGGCATCGATCAATTGGCCATTACACCCATGAGAAAAACCCCCTTTGTGCGGCCTCGGCTTTAGCAGAAATTGCCTATATCGAAAAGAATAAACTGTATGAACATGCAGCCCGAATAGGTGAGTATACGCTTGAACGACTGAATGAAATGAAACAAAGATATCGGCTGATCGGGGAGGTAAAAGGGCTTGGGCTGCATCTGGGGATCGATCTTGTCAAAGATCAAAAAACAAAGGCAAGAGCGGTGAATGAGGCGGAGATCATCATGTACAAATGCATGGAAAGGGGATTGGCTTTTAAGACCATAGAGGGAAATGTTATTACTTTGAGGCCCGCCTTGACCATTGCCAAAAAAGAAATGGATCGGGCCATCGATATTCTGGACGATGCCATCGGAGAAGTTGAGGCGGGTAAAATCTACTAAAAAAAGAAACCCGGCATGGAGGCGATCAAAAGGGCAGGCCGACCTGGTTTGCCGGTCTTGAATTTAATTTTCACCCTAAAGCAATAAGTATCAGGAATGCTTTGATACGGCTCCAGTTAAGCCTCATGATTCCTATGTCCGACTCTATAACGCAGTAAAGGAGGAACTGGCTGGTTTGGGACTTCCTTTAGATTAAAAAGAAGGATCTCCCCAATCCGGCGGCCCTAATTGACATAGGAAGATTTTGTCATTATTGCAATTGAAAAGGAAAAGCGATACGGCAAGCACCTGTGGTATAATATTAATAATGGCTACTGGCACTGTATCAAAGGGGCTTTGTATTCGATGGACAGATATTAGATCGATGATTAGGCCTTTTTTTAAGGGGGTATAAAATGGAAAAGAAAGATCTATCTAAAATAACTCCGCCTGAACTCATCAATTATGGGGAATATATTGCCGGGGATATGATTCAACCCAGCTGGGATATCCCTAGCAAAATCGTCATAACGTGTGCCATTACGGGCGCATTTATCAGCAAAGAACAAAATATCAAACAGCCTTATACTCCAGAAGAAATCGCCAAAGAGGCCATCGAATGCTGTAAAGCCGGTATTTCTGGCCTTCACATCCATGTTAGAGATGAAAACGGGCACCCCACTGGGGACCCTCAGATCTTTCATAGGGCCATCGACCCCATATTGGAAAAATTCCCCGATATGATTATTGATTGCCCCACTCATTATGGAAAAACCGTTGAGGATGCTTTAAAGTGGGCCAAGGAAGGTCTTATCGAAATTTCCCCTGTACGGCCAAGCCCATCTTATACCGCCGAAGAATTGATTACAACATCTCCGGAAGCCACGATTGCCATGACCAAATTATTGCAGGAGCTTGGGATAAAGCCCCAAATTGCCATATTCTATGTAGGCATGGTCGATAATGCCTATCGCTATCTGATCAGAACGGGCATATTAGAAAAGCCCTTTTACTGGATCATTATGCCAGGCTTGCCTGGAGGCGATATGTCCAATCCCATGGCCATGTTCGAAAGCCTATTGATTTATGTTAGGCGTATCAAGGAGATTGACCCAGCATCAGTTTGGATTGTAGGGTCAACGGGGAGGGCTTCATGCTACCTTACAACAGCCGCAATACTTTTAGGAGGACATATCCGAGTCGGCATGGAGGACATTCTTTATAGGTATCCCCATAAAGACGTTATGGTAACGAGCAATGTCGAAGAGGTCGGAATGGCAATCCAACTGGCCGGATTATTGGGCCGGGAAGTAGCCTCCCCAGATGAATATAGAAAATTGATCGGACTCAAACCAAAATCGGAAACGAAAGGATAGATCAGTATAAATGATATCCCCAATCCGGTGGCTTTAATTGACATACGGAGCTTTTTTTGATATTGAAACTGAGTGGATAATCAATCGGCCGAATTGTTGGTTCAAAAAACGGCCTCCGCGGCGGGTGAATATAAATAATTAATAAGGCCCCAAATAGCTTACCATTGCTATATAAAATAAGAAACGAGATAACCTTGCAGAATAAGGATGAAAATTGGATTGAACGATCTTTTAAAGTCTTCCCCGGAGGCCCCCTGGGGGTGCTCAAGAATACTACGGGGTTACACCAGATCCTGCAGTCTTTGGGAAGGCAATGTGAGGTTGTAAAATCCCTGTGAGTGGCGTTTGCAAAAAGGGTGAAAAACCCGTCGTTCAAGGCTGTGGTTTTTCTATGATGCTTACTCTTTAGCAAAAAACGACATTTGGTGAGGAAAGGAGGTGAATCGACGTAGGGACAAAGAAAGCTCAACTTTCTATCCGGCAAACAAAACTAAAGAAAGGAGCGTGTTATGAAACATAAATTGATTTTTTCAGTTTTAGCCATAATCATTTGCGTTGTTTTTGCCACAAACAGTTCTTACGCGGCGGAATCCATCAAAGCCTACTTGGGTTACTCCAGGGAGGTGAATGAGGCTATCGCTAAGAACGTTGAAGAAAACCTGGGAATCGAAATTAAACATACCTCCCTTTCTTGGGGAGAGATTTGGGCCAGGGTTCAGACTGAAAAGCCAAATTTCAATGCCGATATGGTCATTTCATACGGCGCTGCCCAGGCGATCATAGGAAAGAAACAGGGGATTTATGAGTGCTTCCAAGCCCCCTCATGGGGAGACATCGATCCTGTATTCAAAGATCCGGATGGTTGCTGGTATGCCCTGGGGACCTTTTCGTTTGTCCTGGTGGGCAATAAAAAGAAACTGGCCGAAAAAGGGTGGGGCATGCCAATGAGCTGGACGGAACTGCTGGATCCCAAATGGAAGGGACAGATCGTTGCCCCTTCACCCAGAACGTCGGGAACCGCTTTTATGCTCAACTATTCTTTTCTGCAGCTTTACGGTGAAAAAGAGGGCTGGAAGTTCCTTGCAGATCTTGACCAGAACATGGCCTTCTATACCAAAAGTGGAAATGCCCCCACCGATCTTGTGGGCAGAGGCGAATATTTGCTGGGAATCACGGCCGATGAGAATGTCCTAAACCGGATTCAACAGGGCTATCCTCTCCAGTGGACAATCCCTGTTGAGGGTATCGGTTACGAGGGAAACTATACGGTCATTCTCAAAGGAACCAAGAAGCTTGAGCAGAGTAAGAAGATTATGGACTATTTTGGCACTCAGCAATTCAGTGAATTCCTTGCTTCTTTTGGGTACTTTCCCCCTCGCCCGGGCATTGCCAGCGCCCTTTACGGAGCTGCAAAGCCAAAGTATATCAACATCGACCATGGCTGGGCGGTAAAGAATCGCAGCAAAATCATCAAAACCTGGAAAAGCAAGTTTTTGATGAAGGAAACGCCCAAAGCCAAGAAAGTTGGTGACGCAAAAGAGAAAAAAGCGGCCGAAGCGGCCAAAAAACAATAATGCCGGGTAAAAGGGCATAAGAGGTATGGAAAGATGGCCGAAGCGGTAATAGGTCCGGTGTCTGGTAACAGTTTGTGGTATCAAGTCCGCGCATTTCTCAATGCCAAACTGGTGCATATTTTTGCCGGCGGCCTTTTTACTCTTCTGGCCATCTTCCTTATCTATCCGATTGCAGCTATCCTGATCAAAAGCTTTTGGGGAGATGAAGGATTTACCTTTGATTTTTACGTCGAGTTTTTCAGTTACAATTTCTATTACTGGTCCCTCATCAACACGCTGATCCTGGGCACCAGTGTCATGCTCATGTTAGTGATTGTCGGATTTTGTTTCGCCTACCTGACAACCCGCGGTCCTCAGTGGCTCAGAAAACCGTTGAAGATCATCGCCCTGCTTCCCCTGGCTGCCCCGCCCTATATTTTTGCAATATCCCTGATTACGCTGTTGGGAAGAAACGGATTTATAAACAACTTCTTTGATCTTGACCTCAATATTTACAGTTGGGCCGGCGTTATTACGGCCCAGTGCCTGGCATTTCTTCCGTTGTCTTTCATGATGATCGAAAACGTTCTCAACTCTTTTAATCCCAGCTTGGAAGAAACCGCCAGTGATATGGGAGCCTCTGAGGTGCGAATTGTTCGTTCAATCACGATTCCTCTGGCTGCGCCCGGGCTCTTGAAGGCTGCACTTTTGGTTTTTGTAATGACCATCGCTGAATTCGGAAATCCTGCCATTCTGGGCGGTCGAATACCTTTTCTGGCACCGGACACCTATTTGATGATTACCGGCGAAGGCGATTTCAATATGGCAAGCGTCCTTTCGGTGGTTCTTATCACCCCGTGTATCCTCATATTTTTTCTCCATAACTACGTGTTAAAAGGTAAAGGATATGCAACAATTACCGGTAAAGGAATGGCTGCCGAACCCAAACCGATGGCACTTGCCATCAAAATCCCTTTTTTGATCATCAGTGTCCCGGTTGCCACGATGGTACTGCTCAGCTTTGGGGTTATTTTGATCGGGTCTTTTGTCAAAATTGTGGGGGTGGACAACACATTTGTTGTCGATCATGTTATGAATACACAGTCAAACATCGCCATCTGGAACAGTGTCAAGGTCTCTTTAGGAGCCGGTGGGGTTGGGGCCATTGTCGGAACGCTGTTGGCCTATGTCATTATGCGGGGCAAGTTCCGCGGCCGCCAAATTATGGAGATGACGGCCCTATCCGGTTTTGCCCTTCCCGGGACAGTTATCGGTGTGGGGTACATTATCGCTTTCAACCGCCCGCCGTTTCTGCTCACCGGAACCATCTGGATTATCATTTTAAACTGCGTATTTCGCTTTCTGGCGGTGGGGGTTGAAGCCGGAATCAGCAAACTGCACCAGATCAGCATCGAAATTGAAGAAGCCTCGGCAGACCTGGGAGCCGATTTTATTACCATATTTTTTAAGGTGGTGCTTCCGATCATGTTTTCGGCGTTTGTAGCCGGATTTATTTACACGTTTATGACCACAATGATGTCACTCAGCTCGGTGATTTTCTTGACAACCCCGGGGTTTGACCTGGCATCGGTATATATTTACCTAACAGCCCAACTGGGAGAACTTGGATTGGCTTCGGCCACAACAATCAAGATGATCGCCATCGTGGCAATTAGCTTTGGCCTCCTTCAATTTGTTGCTAAAAAAACAGGACTCGATGTCAGAACAAAGCAAGGAGCATAATTGAATGGAAACACAAAAAACACCCATGTTGGAACTGATAGATATCTATAAAAGCTTTGGCGATGTGGAGGTTCTCAAAGGAATCTCGGCTAAAATAGCCAAAGGTGAACTCTTAACCTTTGTAGGGCCCAGTGGGTGCGGGAAAACAACGTTGCTGAGGATCGTTGGCGGATTTGCCGCGCTGGACTCCGGGCAAGTCATTCTCGATGGCGAAGATATCGGAAAATTACCGCCGAATATGCGGGATACCAAAATGGTCTTTCAAAGCTATGCGCTATTCCCCCACATGACAGTGGCAAAAAACATCGGTTTCGGCCTTAAGCTTCAAAAATGGCCCAAGAAAAAAATCGAAGAGCGTGTGGGAGAGCTTCTCTCCTTGGTTCACATGGATGAACTGGGAGACCGAACCATTGATAGAATCAGCGGCGGTCAGCAGCAGCGGGTTGCCTTGGCCAGAGCGCTGGCAATTGAGCCCAAAGTACTTCTCCTCGACGAACCGCTATCCAATTTGGATGCAAACCTTCGGGTGGTTATGCGTGAGGAAATCAGAAATATTCAGGAGCGCATAGGGATTACTACCATTTTTGTCACCCACGATCAGTATGAAGCCATGAGTATCTCAGACCGGCTTCTGGTTCTTCACAACGGCATCATTCAACAGATCGGAACACCGGTTGATATTTACGAACAGCCTGCCAATGAGTTTATTGCCGGGTTTGTCGGCTATGTGAACTTTTTGGAGGGGAAAGTCACTGCCATCGCCGATGAAACACGTACGGTAACGGTTTTTACAGCTTACGGAAATTTGGAACTCAACCACAGTCAGTTCGATAAATCCGAGAAAGGAGATGAGGTTCTACTGGTGATAAGACCGGAAACCATACCGCTTTCCAGATCGGACGGCCCAACGCAACAGAACACATTTAACGGAATCATCGAAAGTTTCATGTACGCCGGCAATTTCGTAAAATATACGATAAAAATCGAAGACAAAGAGATGATTGTGGATCAGTACAATCCTAAAGACACCGTCAAATTCGAACGCGGTGATCAGGTAAAAATCACCGTACCGCGATCAACGCACGTGCTGCCGAAAAATACCGCAATTGAACATGTCTAACATAGTCCTGATCTGTTTTCAGCCGGGGATTAAGATGGTCGAGCCGGTGGTCTTTCTACCCTCAAGATCTCGATGGGCCTGGGCCGCTTCCGCTAAAGGATAGCTTTGCCCGGCCTTGATCTGAACTCCGCCCTTTGTCACAACTTCAAATAAATCCATGGCATGTTCAACCAAATCCTCACGCTCCTCCGTATAAGTCATCAGACTCGGTCGTGTAAGAAACAAAGACCCCTTTGCGACAAGGATACCCAGGTCAACCGGCGGGATCGGGCCGGATGATTGGCCGAACGTTACCATCATACCCATGGGTCGCAGACAGTCTAGTGATTTCATAAAAGTTGACTGTCCGACGGAATCATAGACCACATCGACACCTTTCCCCTGCGTGATGTCTCCTACGCGTGAAACAAAATCCTCCTTATTGTAAAGGATGGTGTGGTCGCAGCCGCGAGTCCCTGCAAGGGCCGCCTTTTCCGGTGATCCGACAGTTCCGATCACCGTCGCACCGATATATTTGGCCCATTGGCAGACGATCAAACCGACACCACCTGCTGCAGCATGGATCAAGATCGTATCGCCCTTTTTCACCGGATAACACTTACGGAGGAGGTACCGTGCAGTCATTCCCCGAAGCATCATGGCGGCGGCTTGCCGGAAGGTGACCTCCTCGGGAAGTTTTACAAGGCGACGGGCCGGTATCAACCGTACGTCCGCATAGGAACCGGGCGGGATCGCAGCATATGCAACACGGTCACCGGCCTTAAGTTCAGTCACGTTTTTGCCGATTGCCTCCACCACACCGGCGCCTTCCATCCCCGGTGTCGCCGGCAAGGCGGGCAGTGGATAAAGTCCGGTGCGATGATAAATATCAATAAAGTTAACCCCGATTGCTTCGTGACGAATCAACACTTCACCCTGGCCCGGCCGGCCAGAATCGTATGCTTCCCAACGCAAAACTTCGGGCCCGCCGGTTTCATACATTCGGATTGCTTTTGCCATATGAGCTCCTGTTTACCTTTTTGCTCGAGTTTTACCCTTCGTACAGCACCGCCAATATGCTCGCCTTTTCGGTTTTTGCAGCAATGCAATGCGGTGTTGTGGACAGAAAATAGACGCTGTCTCCCGGCTCAAGTTCGAAGAAATCATCTCCGGTTTTCAACGACACAACGCCACTTAGAATATATATAAACTCTTCTCCCTCATGCACCGATATTTCCCCTTCCGGATCGATTTCGAGTTTTACAATCAGGGCTTCGTAAAAAGTCTAACTTCTGTGTTGCGCTGCATCCTTCGTCATTGCAGTGTACTTGTAAGTACGCCTCATTCCTCAGAATTTGCGCGCCTTAAATTTGAAGCTTTTTACTTTGCCGTCTAATTTTGACTTTGTACGAGACTGTCAAACTTGATTTGGGTTATTTATTTAAATGAATAGTTGTGGTATACATCTATAGATAAAAAAAAGTATAAAGCTTGTCAATTTAAGATTCCCTATCATCTCCGGTCCGGAATAGGTTTTTAAAAAGAGAATCCCAAAAATGATGGCACTCGATGCAGATGCGATATTTTATTTTCGGCTTCCATCCCAAGGGAAGGACAAAGCAGAAAGTGATCGTTCAACCGAGGACGAAACAGAAAAAAGACCATCGGGTAATGACAAATTCATTGTATGCCGTCAATGCCGTCAAATCATAACGAGTCCAGCCGAACGGATTGAAATGGAGGGGGTGCACCGACACACCTTTACAAATCCGCATGGAATCGTTTATCAGATCGGATGTTTTAAATCGGTAACAGGCTGTGGGTATGCAGGCCCTGCTTCGGATGAATGGAGCTGGTTCAAGGGTTTCAGCTGGCGGGTTGCTGTTTGCGGGACTTGTCTTTTGCATGTGGGGTGGCTTTTTGTCTCAAAGAGTGGTTACAGGTTCTCTGGACTGATCCTGGATCGTATTGTTGAGATAAAATGAAAACATTGTGGTATCCCAATCCGGTTAAATCAAGCGTTGGGTTAAATATGTAAACCGCCGCTCTGTTTTACTGTTATTCACACCAATGGCCAATGCCCTCCACGTCATTTAGTTTTTCAACTCCCACTTACGATGATATCCGGGGGGGGGGCACCTTGGCAATGGCAAAAACGTTCTCTTTGTTGATATATGTAATTCTTTCTGTTCGGCCTGTGCGTTCGATAAGCATCGCCTGACCCTGTTTCCCTTCCCGATCGGGAACGCGAATATCCGAATCAGCCTCACTGGGCGGGAAAAATGGAGTGATGTAATGACGAGTTACGCGAGACCTCGTTCCTGTTTTATCCGCTGATGTAACTCGGTAAAATTCTCTGGAGATTGCTCCTCTGTTCGCCGTTTGAGGGAAATGGCTCCGGTGGGACAGGTGACAGCGCACACCCCACAACCGATACACCAGTCAAGGTCGACTTCAGCGTGGCCTTCAACCACAACCGATGCGTCCACTGGACAAATATCTTGGCACGCCCCGCATCCGATACATTCTTCGATGTTGGTCTCACGGGTGAAATAGACAGCCATTAGGGCATCGCGTGGGATTTTCTTGCGCCGGATAATCCCGACATTCCAGCAATAGTGACCACAACAGTTGCAAGTATGTTTGACTTCGCCTTGGGCGTTGTCCACCATGTGGACCAGCCCCTCTTTTTCACAGTTGCCGAGGGTATGGAGGGCCTCATCTTTGGACACCTCCCGGCCAAGCCCTTTGGCAATTAAAAACTCGGCCAACTCGTTGTACTTAAAGCAAACTTCCAAACTGTGCGGGCAATCTGTCCGGCCCAGAACATGGGCTGACATCCGGCAGGGGCAATGGGCCACTGCGATTTTTGTTGCAGCACTGACGATCGGGCCCATTTGCTCGTATGGCATGACCCCTTGCATCGGAATGTCAATGGACATATTTGCGGGGCTGTATTTATAGTTTTTTGTAGCCACACCCCCATAAATCTTTTGTGTTGTTGGAATGGTAAAATAATTTAGCACCAGTTTGGCCATACGTTTGGCGGTATCATCTTTGCGGCCTTCCCAGAAAAAAGTCTGGGGCATACCGTAGCCGACCTGAAGGAGCGCATAGGCCTCTTTCTGATTGCTATCAACAGTGCTGTATATCAGATGCCGTTTAGAAAGAGACTCCAGCCCTTCTTCCACCGTCGGCCGGGGCAGGTCGGAACGGGCGATGATCGTTTCCAGGTCGGCTGTTTTGAACGGTGCTAGATTGTTTGGAATGGCCAGTGCGATTCGAGCCTCCGCCGGCGTGAACATCTCCTGGAGCAACTTGAGCAGCGCCTCATTAAAAGGGTAACCCATTACCAGGTTTTCCAGATGCCCGGCCAGTTTCATGTAGATTTCCATTCGCAACCTCCTATTTGGTCCGGAGCCCTTTTTTAGAGAAATTTGACCCCAGATTTTCATTGAGCGGTGCCGGACTATGGGGGGCGTGTCCCGGTTGCATCCCCTGGCGGTCCGGCCAAAAGGACCGTTTTTGATAGGGGGACACCTTCATGATATAATTCCACAACTCTTTTGCATTCGGTCCGGGCATGTCCGCAAGAGCCATTGGGGCCAAAACCAGGTCGGTGGCACATAAAACAAAACCTACAATCATCACGATCTTTTTTGTTTTATCCTTCTTTCCGAATAAGTATCTATAACCTCAAAGAGTCATTTGATAAATTTAAGATATAAGATCACTGATAATAGATATTAAGCCACATTATATAAAATTTGCCCCATTGGGCGGTAAAATGTCAAGCTAAAGGTAATTTACGTCTTTATTTTGATCACCGCTTCTTTGAGATACTGAAAGACCAAAGGTCCTTCAATGGTAGCTTTTTCGCTCCCCATTACCACATGGTGCATCCAATCCAATTTTTCTTTATCAAAGCTGCCAATCTGGTCCTCTATAAGTTTTAACTCATTGTGATTATAACTATATATCACAACAGGACCGTACAAAACTTCACCGATCTTTTGATGAACGGCAGCACCGATGATGAAGCAATTACTGATTTTCATGTTTTTTGGGGGACGTCGATAAGAGAGTATTTCTGCAAAAAGCGTCAGACTTTCAATTACACCTTCGCTATACGCTTTATTGAGGGAGGCCGATCCGTCATTTTCGATATCATCAATGTCAGACATCTCAAAGGAAAGATCGAGCATATCGACATATTCTTTTTGAATGGTTCTAACAGATTCTTCCTTTCTGCTGACGACCACATCGCCATCGTTTAAGATTTTGATAACGTTGCGAATGCTAAGCATCTCCTTAATGGCGGGGCTTTTTCTCATTGCCACATCTTCAGCAGTGGTGTCATAGATTGCCAGATCATTGTCCAGGACCAAAATCCTTTGTTCACCTTTATCTTTTTCAAGTATAAAAAGATCGAGATCCCGTTCTCGTTTTAACTTGTAGGGCTTTATTTCAAGCAGATCCCGCATGGCTTCCCCATCGATCTTTTTACCGCTATCCGGAGTTCCGATGGAAGCGATTACCTGTTCTGAGATCTTATCGATTTTTATTTTTTTCAGCAGATTTTCTCTGAAAGCCATGATTATATACCCCTTTGAGTTAAAACGGTTTCACCAAACGTTCTGATGAACTCGCTTTAATTTTTTAGAATGAAGATGGATATTTTGAGAAAAAACAGTGAACATCGATGGTTGCGTCATTTTGACTTGAAAAATTACTTCGTAAACACGTAAAGTAAGTCTATTTTGATGTAAATCAATTTCCGAATGCGCTATAACAGCTACTAATTAAAATTTCGCACCTTTGATCCTATGAAGATTCGCCTTCGACAAAGGGCGAATTGAAATTTTTTTTGCAAAAATATGATAACGAAGGATTACAAAAGAAGAGAAAACAAAATCGAACAAATGCATCAAGCAACCCTACACCCAAACGAAATATTTTTGCAACAATTGGAAGCCGACGGTAAATTTGATGCCGACGTCTGCTTTCAGTGCCGCAAGTGCACCAACGGTTGTCCGGTCACTTTTGCCATGGATCTCTATCCCGATGAAGTGATTCGACTGGTTATCCTGGGTCAGCGGGAAGCGGTTTTGAAATGTCGAACGATTTGGGTCTGCGCCGCTTGTGAAACCTGTACAGCCCGCTGTCCAAACGGGGTCAAAATCGCTGAACTGATGGACGCCATCAAAGAGAGGACCCTTTTGGAGCGTGTCCCTGTACCCCAGCCCCAGATCTTAACACTCCATCGAACATTTCTAAAAAATGTAAGAAAATGGGGACGTGCTTTTGAAGGGACACTCCTGCCCGCTTACCTTTTGCGAAGCGGTCAATTTTTGCATAAATGGCGCGAGAGGTTATGGGGTTGGGACATAAAATTCGGGTGGCGGTTGCTTTACAGGGGAAGATTCTTTCATTTTCCAAAAAAAATCAGAGGGAAAAAAGAAATCCGTAATATTCTCATTCACCATAAAAAATAAAACCATGAAGATCTTCGAGTTGGCCTATTACCCTGGCTGTTCGCTGCAAGGAACAGCAAAAGATTATGCAGAATCGATCATTGGAATTTGTGAATCCCTTGACATTCAACTGACAGAGGTTCCGGATTGGAATTGCTGTGGGGCAACCGCGGCTCACAGCATTGATCGTCGGGCAAGCCTTGACCTGGTCGGAAGAATCTTTCGCCAGGCGGCCCAAATGCCGCAATCGGAGATGCTGGTTCCCTGTCCCATGTGTTTTAATCGATTAAAAACAGCTATTTTGGCGCAGCCGTTCGATCAGAAGACTGAAGATCAATATCGGATACCCATGGAAAAAGGATTTCCCAAAATCTGGGACACGGCCAATTTTTTTGCCACCCAACAGATGATGGAAACGATTTCAAATAAGGTTCAACAACCACTCAAGGGCTTGAAAGTTGTTTGTTACTATGGTTGTATGGCCAACCGACCATCTGAAATCAGCGATGAAACCGATTTTGAAAACCCCCAGAGCCTGGATCGAATCGTCATGAATCTTGGCGCCACACCTATCGCTTGGCCTTTTAAGACCGACTGCTGTGGAGCGACCCAGGTGCTATCTCGCCCGGACATTGTTTCCCATTTAGTCGGCAATCTTTATGACATGGCCAGACGGGTCGGGGCCCAGGCTGTTGTGGTTTCTTGTCAGATGTGTCACGCCAACCTTGACATATATCAGGAAAAGATTGAAGCGGATTGGGGAAGGCGTTTTAATTTGCCAATATACTATTTTTCTGAGCTGATCGGGCTTGCAAGCAATGTAAGCGGGGTCGAGAAGTGGCTTTCTAGTCACCTTACAGATCCTTTTCCCCTTCTAAGGGAACTTGGCTTGTGGAACCCGACATAGAATTTGCTTTAGGGTGGAAAACTCTCTGCACTTCGGGTGCAGGGAGTTTTATCTTGCACAGCGAATAAATAAAAATGACAAAAGTGAATACAGCGAAAAAATCCGATCAAACCCTTGCGGGGATCTTCACTGGAAATAAAAATAAGATCGGTTCGATAACCATTGCGGGCGGAGGGATAGCCGGTATTCAGGCGGCCCTGGATATAGCTCAATCCGGTTTTAAGGTATATCTGGTTGAGGAGAAACCCGGCTTGGGCGGGGTAATGTCCCAGCTTGACAAGACTTTTCCCACCAATGATTGTTCATCCTGTATGATGGGGCCAAAATTGGTGGAACTCGATAATCACCCGGATATTGAGATTCTTGCTTATACCGATATCATCGGCCTGGCCGGTGAGCCCGGTCGCTTTCAACTGACGCTCAAAAAGAAGGCCCGCGCCGTAGACCCGGAAAAATGTATCGGTTGCGCCGTTTGTGCTGGAAAGTGTCCGGTAAAAGTGTCAGATCCATTCAATTTGGGCCTTAGCAAACGAAAAGCCATTTATATTCCGTATCCCCAGGCGGTCCCGTTTGTTTACACAATTGACAAGGAACACTGCCGTTATTTTACCCGGAAGAAATGTCGGATTTGTGAAAAGGTTTGTGAAAACAGGGCGATCCGGTTTGATCAGGAAGATGAGGTGATAAAGCTTGAAACCGGGGCTGTAATTTTAGCCGGTGGGTTTGAGCCTTTTGATGCGAGTTTAAAGGGAGCATATGGACACGGGCTTTGGCCCAACGTGGTCACCAGCTTGGAATATGAGCGGATACTTTCGGCCGCGGGTCCTTTTCAGGGACATATTCAACGTATCTCTGACAATAAAACCCCTCGAAATATCGCATGGATTCAGTGCGTCGGTTCACGTGATCCGGCCTTTGGACAGGATTACTGTTCCACAGTCTGCTGCGTGTCCGCCACAAAACAAGCCATGATCACCAAGGAACATGACAACAGCATTGATACCGACATTTTTTTTATCGATATCCGGGCCCAGGGAAAAGGGTTCGAGCGTTTCTACGAAAGATCGATGTCGGAAACCAACATTCGCTATGTTCGGTCCATGATCTCCCGTGTGATCCCAAATCCGGAAGATCATACTCTTTGTATTTCATATGTGACACCCGAGCACCGGATCCAGGAAAAAACTTTTGATATGATTGTGCTTTCCGTCGGCCTTTCGCCGAACGCTTCTGTTTTAAGGCTGGCAAATGAGATCGGCCTGAAAGTGGACGAGTGGGGCTTTATCACAACAGATCCCCTCGATACGGTGGCTACCTCCCGTCCTGGAATTTATGTGTGCGGGGCGGCCCAGGGCCCCAAAGATATTCCGGATTCGATCCAGCAGGCCGGCAGTGCAGCGGCACGAGCCACGGCTCTGCTCGCCGATGCAAGAGGATCCATGATTGAATCAAAAGCCCTCCCTGTTGAACGCGATGTGACCGGGGAGGAACCACGGATTGGAGTATTTGTCTGCCACTGCGGAATCAATATCGCCGGTGTGGTCGATGTCGAAGCGGTTACCGACTATGTGAGATCGCTCCCCCATGTGGCCTATGCGACCCATTGCATGTTTACCTGCTCCACCGACCAGCAACAGGAAATAAAGCAGGCAATAAAAACACACCGTCTTAACCGGGTCCTGGTCGCAGCATGCACTCCTCGAACCCATGAACCGCTCTTTCAAAACACCCTGCGAGAGGCGGGGCTCAATCCTTACCTATTCGAGATAGCCAATATTCGTGAACAGGATTCCTGGGTACATCAGTTAAACCCGGAAGCTGCCACCGCCAAGGCAAAAGATCTAGTGAGGATGTCTATCGCCCGCTCTCGGCTTCTGCAACCCTTGCACAACACCACCTATGAAGTGATCCAGCGGGCGCTGGTGGTTGGAGGGGGATTAGCGGGTCTCACGGTGGCTCTCGGCCTGGCGGAACAAGGATTTTTTGTTGTTATGGTCGAACGGACTGCTGAGTTGGGGGGAAATGCGCAGACGCTGTTCTATACAGAGGATGGAGCCCAACCCGCCGAGTATCTCAAGGAACTGATCGGGAAGATCGAAAGCAATCCTTTAATCACGGTTTTTAAAGAGTCCCTTGTGGAATCGATTACCGGCAGTTGTGGCAATTTTAGCACTGCCCTCAGTGTAAGGGGAAAAGTTCAGAATATTTCCCATGGAGTTGTGATTGTTGCCACCGGTGGAGAGGAATATCAGCCAACAGAGTTTCTTTTCGGCAAGCATCCCAAAGTGCTGACCCAAAAGATGTTTGAAAAGTTGCTGGCAAAAAAACCTGATGAAGCCAAACAGTTTCGGCGGGTGGTGATGATACAATGCGTTGGATCACGGGAGCCGGAGCATCCATATTGTAGCCGGATCTGCTGTACCGCTGCGATGAAGAACAGCTTGAGGCTGAAAATGCTAAATCCAGATACCCGGGTTTCGGTCCTATATAGAGATATTCGTACATTTGGTTTAAAAGAATTGTCCTATACGAAAGCGCGGAAACAGGGAGTTCGTTTCTTCCGTTTTGAAATAGACCAAAAACCGACTGTAACATCCAACGGCGATGCGCTTGAAATTTTGGTTTTTGATCAGCATCTTCAGATACCGGTGAAATTGCAGGCAGACCTTCTGGTATTGAGTGCAGCCATCCGACCGAGACCGGAAAGCAAGCAACTATCGGAAGTCGCACGGCTTCCTTTTGAAGAAGATGGATTTTTTATGGAAGCACATATCAAGCTCAGACCCCTCGATTTTGCAACAGCCGGCTTTTTTCTCTGTGGCCTTGCCCATGGCCCCAAATTCGCAAATGAGGCCATTGTCCAGGCCCACGGCGCGGTTTCAAGGGCCTGTTCAATCCTTTCTAAAAAAGAGATGATGGCCGAAGCCGTGATAACCCATGTCGATCCCCATCTCTGTCGGGGGTGTGGAGAATGCGAGAACACATGTCTTTTCAAAGCGATTCAAGTAAAAGAAGTGGATGGAAAAAAGCAGGCAGTGGTATCCGAAGTATTATGCACCGGCTGTGGTGCTTGTAATGTGGCATGCCCCACAGGGGCGTCGTCCCTGGCCCATTTTCAGGATGATCAGGTCCGTGCAATGACCAAATCGATCGGGTGATAGGTCGAAAAGTTTTGATTATAAAATAAGGACAACCGATATGTCTTTTTCAGAAGAACCGAAGATAGTGGCGTTTGTATGCAACTGGTGCGCCTATGCCGGTGCTGATCTGGCAGGGGTCTCGCGGATGCAGTACCCCACGAATGTCCGACTGATTCGTCTGATGTGTTCCGGAAGGGTAAATCATGGCTTTCTGCTCGATGCTTTTGATAAGGGTGCGGATGGCGTCATTGTATCCGGGTGACATTTAGGGGATTGTCATTACCTGGACGGTAATAAGAAATGTCAGAAAGTGGTTGAGGAAACCCGTGAATTCCTTGTCCTTCTCGGGATCGATCCAAAACGTTTGCATTTAAAATGGATTTCAGCGTCTGAAGGAGCGGAGTTTGCCGAGGAGATGCGTGGCTTTGTTCAGCTGGTCAAATCGCTTGGTAAAACTCTGCCCCCGGAAAAAAGAACGATGCCATAAAATCGGTATGAGATGGATCTTGCTCTATGAAGCAGAAAACGAAACTGACACAAACACAAATTGATTATTGCATGGAGTGCGGTATCTGTACCGGAAGCTGTCCCATCAGCCGGGAACTTCACACCTTTTCACCACGGCAGATGATCAGACAATCTACGATGAAACAGGATGGGGGACTGCTTCAAAGCCCGGAACTGTGGGCGTGTCTCAGCTGCGCTCGCTGCAGCGAGCGGTGTCCCGTAGATATTGATTTCCCGGAATTTCTCCGCTTGCACCGGGAGAAGGCCCGGAAAATAGGAAATTTTCCAAGGGAAAGTCATCATGGGGTTCTACAGTTGGCCGCAAGCCTTCAAACCCATAATATCAAGCAGCAACGCATCGGATGGGCGGAATCGGTAGGGGTTTTCAAAGATAAAGGAGATTATTTTTACTTTGTGGGGTGTCTCCCTTTCTTTGATATTACGTTTCGGTACCTCGGTCTATCCCCCCTCAATATCGCACGAAGTGTGCTCAGGTTGCTAAACAAAATGGGAATTGAACCGGTGATCAGCAATGATGAGCGGTGCTGTGGGCATGATGCGTTGTGGTGCGGCAATGAAGTCACTTTCAACAAATTGGCCGAGTGGAATCTTAAAACAATTAAGGCGACCGGGGCAAAACGAGTCCTCTTCAGTTGCCCGGAAGGGTATTTCACATTCAAGGAGCATTATCCGAAATATGTTGGTGAGCTCCCCTTTGAAGTTCTCCACATGACAGAGTTTTTAGCCCGTGAACTGCCGGATGCCGGGGTTTCCTTTCAGCCGCTTTCCAAAGATGTGGTTACCTATCAGGATCCGTGCCGGCTGGGTCGCTGCTCGGGAATTTATGAACCACCACGCCGGCTTTTGCATCTTTTCCCTGAAACCCAACTGATCGAAATGGAACGAAACAGGGAAAACGGGCTCTGCTGCGGGACCAGCGCATGGATGGAGTGTTCCAGTTGTTCCAAAGCGATGCAAGTAGAACGCCTTCAGGAGGCCATTCAAACAGGGGCACAGACCCTGGTCACCGCCTGCCCCAAATGTCAGATTCACCTGATGTGTGCCCTGGGAACAATTAAGCAGGATCTGAGAGTGACGGACATTTACACTTATCTGGAAGAACGGTTGGAAAAGGAATAGAAAGCGAAGCCGCCGGCGGGTAGGCTTACCCGGGTTATGCAGCTCTCGACAGGCTTACCGCACACACCTTGTATTCTGGAATACCTGAAACAGGGTCCAGGGCGGCGTTTGTAAGTTTGTTGGCAGCCGCCCGGGCATAGTGGAAGGGAATAAAAACCGTTCCCGGGACAGCTTTGCGGGACACCTTGACACGCGCAATTATCTTTCCTCTTTTGGAAGCAATATCGACCATGGTTCCGTCTTCAATCTCAAGGGTCCGGGCATCCTTGGAAGAAATTTCAACAAAACTTTCCGGAGCAAGCTCATTGAGCCCCGCAGTTTTCATCGACATCGTACCCGTGTGGAATTGGTAGAGAAGACGGCCGGTGGTTAAATACATGGGGTATTGCTTGCTAGTTTCCTCGGCCGGCGGACGGTAATCAATGGCATGAAAAAGCCCCCTGCCTCGGGTGAACTGGTCACGATGCAAAATCGGCGTTCCCGGATGCTCCCTATTCGGACATGGCCAGCAAATTCCTTCCTGTTCGATACGGTCAAAGGTGATTCCGGCATAGGACGGCGTGGTCCTCGATATTTCTTCCATGATGTCACTGCTGTTCGCATATGACATCGGATACCCCATAAGGGTTCCGATTTCACAGATGATTTTCCAATCCTCCCATGCTTCGGCAGGGGGATCTACCGCTTTTCTGATCCTTTGAACTCTTCTCTCTGTGTTGGTGAAGGTCCCCTCCTTTTCCGCAAAACAAGCAGAAGGAAGCACAACATCAGCCAGTACGGCTGTTTCAGATAAAAAGATATCCTGAACCACTAAAAAGTCGAGGTTCGATAGGCTTTTTTCCGCATGATTCAGATCCGGATCAGAAACGAGCAGATTTTCACCGATGATATACATCGCCTTCAGATCCCCGTCAAATGCACTCGGGATCATCTTTGTGGCGGTCAAACCCACTTTTTCAGGGAGACCGGTGACCCCCCATGCATCCTCCATTTTCTTTCTCAGCTCAGAATCAGTAACTGCCTGATACCCAGAAAACACATCTGGGAGACCACCCATGTCACAGGACCCCTGAACGTTGTTCTGCCCTCTCAAAGGGTTGACCCCTCCGCCCTCCATACCCAGATTGCCGCAAAGCATTGCAAGGTTTGCCAGGGATTTGACATTGTCGGTCCCGGTGGTGTGTTGAGTGATTCCCATACAGTAAAGAATGCTCCCGGTCTTTTCACCGGCATAGAGTCTGGCGGCGTCAATGAGGCTCTGTGCGGGAATGCCGCAAATTTCCTCTACAAATTCGGGGGTAAATTTTTTGACAATATCTTTTAATTCATCAAACTTTTCGGTTCGATTGGTTACAAAATCCTTGTCAAAGAGTTCTTCCTTGATAATAACATGCATTAAACCGTTAATCCACGCCACGTCTGTTCCGAGGTTGGGCCTCAGCCATTGATCGGCAAAGGTTGAAATTTTGATTCGCCTGGGATCTACCACGATCAGCTTGGTCTTTTTGAAAGTGACCGCACGTTTAACAAAGTTTGACAACACCGGATGGTTTTCGGTGGTATTGGATCCGGTGATGAGAATAACATCTGCTTTTTCGATACACCCGATGGTGTTTGTCATTGCCCCGCTTCCGAATGCCGCAGCCAGACCGGCCACAGTAGAAGAATGTCAGAGGCGGGCGCAGTGGTCAATGTTATTGGTTTTCAATACGGCACGGGCAAATTTTTGTGCGATGTAGTTCTCTTCATTCGTAATTCTGGCAGAGGTCAACACGCCGATACTGTCAGGTCCGTGTTCATTTTTAATCTCTTTGAATCTGCTTGCCACCAGATCAATTGCTTCTTTCCACGTCGCGTCTCGAAAGGTCCCGTTCGCCTTGATCAAAGGCGTCTTCAGGCGTTCAAGTGAGTTGATAAAATCGAATCCGAATCGTCCTTTTACGCAAAGGCTGCCTGAATTGGGTACAACATTCTCCACACCGGTAACCTTCACCACCTGATTTTTTCTCACATGCAGATAAAGCTGGCACCCGACACCGCAATAGCTGCAAGTGGTTCGGACCTGTTTTGTTTCCCATGGTCGGACATTATACCGGGCCTCTTTTTCGACCAACGCCCCCACAGGGCATGCCTGGACACATTCCCCGCAGAAGATGCAGTCTGAATCTTTAAGCGGTCTGTCCCCCGCAGCAATGATTTTGCTTTTTGACCCCCTGTATCCGAAATTGATGGCATGGTTGACTTGGATTTCATTACACGCCTGAACACATCGACCGCAGTTGATACATCTTGAAAAATCCCTGACAATGAATGGATTAACCGTCTCCATTGGATACGCGGTTTCAGTTGCTGAAAACTTCTCGCCAGATACCTGATACCGGTATGCAAGGTCCTGCAGCTGGCAATCGCCCCAGACCGGGCACAATTCGCTGCTGCCATCTTCCATCTGAACCTTGAGCTGAAATTGGGTCCAGTCGTCTCCATCTGAACCCCGAATTGAGCAGTTGTGATTACCCGATGACAAAAGAAGCTCGATCAGCATTTTCCTAGCTTCGATCACCTGGGGAGATTCGGTGCGGACCACCATGTTGTTTGTGGCCGGAGCTGCACACGAGGCCACCAGGGTACGCGCCCCCTCTACCTCAACGACGCAGATTCTGCATGAACCGGTCGGGGTGGCGCCTTTGAGGTGACAAAGCGTGGGGATATCTATATGGTTACGATTGGCGATTTGGAGAATCGTTTCCCCGGTGTCAAAAGAAAATTCATTCCCATTGATAATAATTATATTTTGAGCGTCCATCGTGCTGAAATCTCTCCTTAAAATCGAATCGTTGTCTACAGGCCACCCCTAGAGGCTTAACGGTCAATGGTCTGAAAAAATCCACCTGTATTTATAAGATGTCCCCAACTTTGTCAACCGGGCTTTTCCCCATAGTTACATAAAAACCATGCCAAAATGGATTTAAAGATTATTATGATCCAATAAATCCCGGATCACACAGGTTACCTCATTGAATTGTTTTTTCTTTTTTAAGGTAATATCTGCCGAATTCCGTCATGCCCACGATATGGAACGCCATATCATGAAAAATGCTAATATAAAATATTTTTCTTAAGATTTATAATATTTTTTAAATGTTATTACAATTTATTGAAATTATTAGAAATATATTTTTATGCCCTATTAAAAAACATTTTAATATAATTAAATTCAATTTCCCTTTCCCTGTTCAATATTTTAACTTATTGTAATTATATATTAATATCATACTCTTTTTGGAGAGTAACTCAAAACAACTCTAAACGAAGAAAAGAAGAGAATTTAAGAGATTGATGGCATCGATCCACAATAAGTAACTCAAATTTGTAAGGCCAATATAGCGAAAGTAACTCAAAATCTTAAAATTCGGTTAAACGCTAGAAATACCTATCATT
>CEQE01103696.1_pt1 | contig 39537 bp, 19 predicted proteins | sample 356201 | NCBI WGS metagenome assembly CEQE01 (sample SAMEA2619970, study PRJEB7988) | marine metagenome | biome: marine biome (ENVO:00000447); feature: mesopelagic zone (ENVO:00000213) & marine oxygen minimum zone (ENVO:01000065); material: "saline water (ENVO:00002010), including plankton...
CGCGCGGAACGCGTTGAGCTGGGCCGCGTCGACGGCGAAGGTGCCGTCGTCGGGAACGCTGCTCGCACGCGGCACGATGCCAGCGGCCACCGGGTTCGTGTCGAAGCCGACGCCGGGAACGCTGTCGAACGGCGCGGCGTCCTTGCCATGCTCGCCGTCACGCCAATCGACGACCGGGCCGTGGGCGAGCGCCATGGCCGATCGCACGGTATCGGTCAGCGGCGATCGCGCCTCGATCACGCGGGCGCCCATCTGCTGCGAGAGCGTCCAGCCCGCGGCATCGTACGGCTGCTCGAGCGGGCCATCGGGAAACTCGCGGAGATCCGGATAGGTCTGGACCTCGAGTACCTGACGCGCCAGTTCGGCGAACTCTTGATTCATCGGGATGACCCAGGTGCCGGCGTCGTAGGCCGTCCCTTCGACGGTGACGTCGGATTGCAGCTCGTGTACCCGGATGCCGTTGAATGCGAGTCGGCGCAGCAATTCCACGGGGGCCATCGGATCGCGCTGATCCTGCGGCACGAAGTACGCGAACGGCGCTTCGGCCTCGTACTTGGCGATTGTGTCGCGCCCGGTCTGATAGCGGTTGTAGAGCAGGTCGTCCTTGTACTTCGCGGCGAAATCCAGCACCGAGAGCGACGCCGTCTCCATGTATTCGACCGCGTCGCGGAGCCGCCACCAGCCGCCGCGCCACGGACTTGGGTAGAGCGATTCCGATCGCAGATCACGCTGTCGCGCCGGGAAGTCCTGAACGGTGTAGAAGTGCGGTGTCGCGTAGCGGTACAGGGCGGTTTCCGTCCAGAACGACGCGCGGTTCTGCAGCATCGGCAGGTAGTCGACGTAGCCGGGATACCAGGCGTCGTAGCCGGTGCCCTTGTGGGTGGCGCCGATCTGGCCGCGTTCCTCCAGCCCTTGTGCCATGAGCATGCCGATCGTGTTGACCGTGCGCGACATCAGCGGATGCACACGGCGGCCGATCGGCTCGGCGAACGGCGGCAGCCAGATGCGCGTGGGGAAGGGCGCGGTCTGATGCTGCGTGTAGACGATCTGCGGCTCCCACTCTTGCAGCGTCCTGGCAATGACGCGCGACTCGATCATGTTGAGCATGTAGGCATCACGATTGTTGTCGTGCCCGACATACTTCTGATAGAGCGCGGTGAGCGGCGCGATTTCGTAGGACGTGCCGACGTTCGACCGGTACCACTCGGCCACCATGTTCTGACCGTCGGGATTCAACGTCGGCCAGAGCATGAAGATCACGTTGTCGAGAATCGCCTGAATCTCGCGATCCGCGCTGCTCGTGAGCAGGTCGTAGGCCAGTTGCAGCGTGTGCTGCGCCGTAGCCACCTCGGTGGAGTGCACGCCACCGTCGATGTGGACGATTGCCTTGCCCTCACGCGCGAGCGCGCGGGCCTCGTCGTCGGTCAACCCCTGCGGGTGCGCGAGCCGGACGGCGATCTCTCGGTAGCGCTCGAGGTTGGCCAGGTTGTCCGCGGACGAGATGAACGCCACGTGGACCGGGTTGCCGAAGGACGTCTCGCCGACATGGACCAGCGTCAGTTCATCGGTGGCCGCGTCGAGCCGCTCGAAGTAGGCGATCGCGTCGTCGTACGACGCCAGGTGAAAGTCGGCTCCCACGGTGTATCCCAGGACCGACTCCGGTGTCGGCACCTGGGCCGTTGCGGGCACCGCCCAGATCAACAGTACCGCCGCACAGCCCCAGGTCGATAGCGCTCGTCTCGTCACAACTCACTCCTGTGGGCGCGGTCGGGGGAACGTTCCCTCGCGCATCGCCGCGTGGTACGCGAAGCTCGCCATCACCACCGAGTTGATCATCAGGTCGCGCGGCAGCAGCTTGTCGTAGACGTCCATGTTGAAGTGGTGGGTCCTGGCTCGGTAGTCGATCCGGTCCTGCACGAACTGGAACCCGGGCAGTCCTACCTGATTGAACGCCAGGTGATCGGTGCCTCTGTTGCTGAACTGCGAAATCGTCTCGACCTTCAGGTCCTGGAACGGGGCCATCCAGGCCTTGAGGATCGGCGTCGCCTGGGCGTTGCCCTGGGTGTGCACGCCGCGGAACTGGCCGGTCCCGTTGTCCATGTTGAAGTAGACCGAGAACGTGTCGTGGTCGGGCGTGTACACACCGTCTTCCCCGAAGTGGTGCCGGATGTAGCCCCGGGAACCGACCAGACCCATCTCCTCCTGGCTCCACAGCGCCACGCGAATCGTGCGGCGCGGCCGGACCCCGATCGCCTCGAGAATGCGCATCGCCTCGAGCACGACGGAGACGCCGCTGGCGTTGTCGGTGGCGCCGGTGCCGGTGTGCCACGAATCCAGGTGCGCACCGATCATCACGACCTCGTCGGCGAGATCGGTACCGGGGATCTCCGCGATCACGTTGTAGCCCGATGGATCCGATTCATCGAACCCGACGCGGACCTCGACGTCCATTGTCACCGGGAGGCCGCGCTCGAGAATCCGGTAGATCCGGTTGTAGTGCTCCGTCGCGACGGCGAGCGTGGGCAGCGCGTTCTCGACACCCGCGCGGGTCCGGTCGCTCCGCGTCGTTGCGTGGCCGGTGGCGTACACCGTCCCGTCGCTCCCGATGCTCGCCGCGAGCACGACGGCGACGCCTTCGGCCTTGTAGAATGCCTCCACCTCGGCGGCGGAGATCCCCTCCCGTCGGAAGGTCGACTGCTCCAGCTGGCCGCGTGCGTGCCGGCGGATGAGGAGGTCGACGCCCTCGGTCTCGAAGACGCCCAGCGATTCCTCGTCGTGCCGGAACGCGTCCTGCACGAAGCGCGGGCCCATCGACATCGGCGGCGTGGAGAGCACGACCGCGCCGTCGAGGAGGCCGCGATACTGGTCGAGGTCTTCCGGCGTCTGGATGGTCGCGATGACGGCGTTCGTGACCACCGGCGCGCCCGTTCCGGGTGTCAGGGCGAGCGGGTAGGCGATCACCATCTGGTAGTCGGGCGCGGTCATGTGCACCGACACCCGCTGGATCTCCCACCCGACGGTCTCGTCGCCCCAGGGCTCTTTCTCGACGCCGGACAGACCGAACTCCGTCATCCGGGCCATCGCCCACTCCTGGGCCTGGCGCATGTTCGGCGACCCGGTGAACCGCGGGCCAATCACGTCGGCCAGATAGCCGGCGCTCTCCATCACCTGGGAGTTGTCGAATCCCTCGGCCCGGATGTCGTCGACGACCTCCCAGTGGACCGGTTCCTGCGCCGGGGTGTGAGACGGAACGAGGAAGATCGCCGCCGCGAGAGCCAGGCTCCCAGTCGATTTACGCATCAGAATCCCTACCTCGATTGCTGGTTGTCGAAGATCGGTCAGACCATTCGCCGGGCCATGAGCGGGCCGAGGTGCATCGTCAGGTCGTACACCGACCCGTTGAACTCCGCCGCCAGATCCTCGGGACGCGATCCGTCCTCCCAGTCGAAGACGGTCACCTCGTCGCCGATCTGCACGCGGCCCTCGGCACCGATCTCGACCATCGTGTGGCTCGCCGAGATGGCGGCGATGATCGGATAGCGTCTGCCGCCGATCGTCAGGCGGCCGCCCTGGGCCGCGGCGCGTGGCAGCCCGTCGACGTGCCCGATCGGCAAGGTCGCGATCCAGACATCGTTCTCGGCCTCGTAGGCCCGGCCGTAGCCGGCGGTTTCCCCGCGGCGGAGCTGCTTGACGTAGGCGACCTTCGCTCGCATCGCCACCGCCGGCCGCAGATCGAGGACGCCCAGCTCCCGAAACGGCGGCTCGGAGTAGACGCCGTAGATCGCCATGCCGACGCGTACCATGTCGAGGAATGCATCCGGATGCTCGAACAGCCCGAAGCTCGACGCGGCGTGCAGCCGCCCGATGTCGACGCCCTCGGCGCGCAGTGTCGATCCCACCTCCTGCAGCCTTTCGATCTGCATCGGGTCGAGTTCGGCGTCCTCGGACAGCGTCGTCTGGAGCCCCTCGATCCTCACCCCGGCTCGGCCGGCCAGATCGCGTACGAGCGGTGCCGCATCTCGCGCCGGCACGCCGACCCGGCCCATGCCGGTATCGAGGCAGACGTGAATCGGAATCGTCTTCTGCAGCTTCGCCGCCACCCGCTCCAGCGCGTCGCCAATCGGCGTGTAGACCATCGGCATGATGTCGCGTGCGACCATCTCCTCGAGGTTTGCCTCGTCGAACGGCCCCATCAGGAGCACCGGCTTGCGGATGCCTGCGTCGCGCAGTGCCACCGCTTCGTTCAGCTTCACGACCGCCATGCCCTCGACGGCATCCAGCGGATCCAGGATCCGCCCCGCGTTGGCGATGCCGAGGCCGTAGGCGTTGTTCTTGATGACGGCCATGATCGGCCGACCCTTGACACGCTGAGAGATCACCTCGATGTTGTGGCGAAGATTGTCGGCGTGCACCTCGACCCACGGATCGAACGACGAGTGCACGGCGCTGTCCGAACGCGCCGATGTCTGTGCGGCGACGTCGAGCGGCCGCAGCGCGGGCGCGGCCGCCGTCGCGGCCATCGCCGTCAGAAAGGTCCGGCGTCCAGGCGCCTTCGGTGTGGTCGGTTGAGAAAGTTTCTTCGGGGCCATGCGTCTCACCTCGGTGTGCGTTGGTCGTTCAATTGCCCGTTCGCATCGATCTTGACGACGAGCCAACGACCCGAGTGGGCCGCCGGATCGACGTCGGTCACGCGGGCCGTGGGGCGGCCCTGACCGGTCAAGGTCGTGATCTCGACATCGACAGATCCCTCCTCGGCCAGGCCGACATGCACCGGTAGGGCACTCTGCGAGTTGTACCCCGAGCCCGTGTCGACGATGCCCATCCCGAGCAGCCGATCGGTGCCGGTCGCGAACACTCGGACCTCCGAGCCCGCACGTGTGTAGTGGCCGTTGCCGTCGAGCACCATCACCTGAAGCGAGCGGCTGGCCTGCGGCCCGTTCGTCCGGTTGAAGGCGACGTAGTGCATCCCGTCGGGCGTGCCGCCGGTCAACGCGAGGTCGAGGTCGCCGTCCAGATCGAAGTCGGCCCACTGTGCGCCATGGTCGGAAGCGAGATCTCCGAGCACGTCGGGCGTGACATCGATGAACCGCTCGCCGTCGTTGCGCAGCAGATAGTCGCGATACTGCTTGCCGCCCGTCACGGTGCCGTTCACGTAGAGGTCGAGTCGGCCGTCATTGTCGTAGTCGCCCCAGGTACCAGTGTCGTAAAAGCTGTCGATGGCCAGCCCCACCTGCGGCGCCACGTTCTCGAAACGACCGTTGTCGAGGTTGCGCAGCAGCCCGTTCGGGCCGTAGTTCGCCGTGAAGACGTCCAGCGCACCGTCGTTGTCGTAATCCGCCAGTGTCGGTCGCACGCTGCCGTTCGATCGGAAGCCGAGCGGTCGTCCGCCGGCGGCCGTGCCCGACTCGATCGCGACATCGACGAAGCGCGTGCCGTCGTTTCGGAACAGGCCGTTGGCGTCGCCGTCCATGTTGGCGACGTAGAGATCGAGGTCGCCGTCCTTGTCGTAGTCGAACCAGACCGCCCCGACAGTCCGGCGCCCATCATCCACGCCCAGCGCCTCGGCGACGTCGGTGAACCGGCCGTCGTCGTTGCGGAAGAGCACGTTCGGCTTGTCCCGGAGTCCGAGGAAGAGATCGACGTCGCCGTCGTGGTCATAGTCGACCCAGCTCGCCTGCCTGAAGCTCCCGGAGAGTCCGATCCCGGCCGCGTCGGTCACGTCGGTGAACCTGGCGCCGTTGCCTTCGTTTCGGTACAACCGGTTCGAGCTGCCTTGCCGCGAGACGAAGCCGACGTACAGATCGAGGTGGCCGTCGCCGTCGTAGTCGCCCCAGGCGGCGGCGCGGGTCACGTCGTTGTCGGCGAGTCCAACCTCGACGGCGACGTCCGTCAGCACGCCGCCATCGTTCCGGTACATCCGGTTCGGCTGCTGGCTGAACCCGACGAACATGTCGAGGTCGCCATCGTTGTCGATGTCGCCGATCGCGTTGGTGAAGGCGTTGCCGTCCGCGAGCGCCGCCTGCTCGGTCAGTTCGAACGACGGTCGCGTGCCAGCCGAATCCAGGCGCTCGAAGTGCTCGGCAATCCACCCCACCCATCGCCGCCTGACGTCGCGCCGGTGCACCGGGTCGGGCGGGAAGTGGCCGCTCACCGGATAAGCGATGAACGACGTCTCGACGCCGTTGTCCTCGAGCGCATGGTAGAGCTTGTAGGACTGGCTCACGGTCACGCGCTTGTCACCCGTGGCGTGGAGAATCAGGGTGGGGGTCCGGATCTGGTGGGCGTAGGCCATCGGTGACTGCCGCCAGTAGTTCATCGCGTTGTCGTTGAGCCACGGCGATCCGTCGAGTCCGCCGCCGGCCCAGACGTTCATGTCGGCCATGCTGTACCAGTCGAACCAGTCGGTCACCGAAGCGCCCGCCACCGCGGCCGCCCATCCGTCGTAGTGCGCGGTGAGCCAGGCGGTCATATAGCCGCCGTACGACCAGCCCGAGACGGCGATGCGATCGTCGTCGACGATGCCGAGCACCTTGACCGCGTCGACACCCGACATCACGTCACGTCCCGGCCCGTCGCCCGCGTCGTTGATCACGGCGCTCTGGAACGCGTCCCCCTGCGTGCTGCTGCCGCGGTAGTTCGGGCTGAAGACCAGCCATCCCTGCGCGGCCAGGATCTGGTTGAACGTACTGAACGACTCGATCGACGCGCCCATCGGACCGCCGTGGATGCTGAGGACGAGTGGATAGCGCACACCCTCCTCGAAATCAGGCGGGTAGATGAGGATGCCGTTCTGATCGAACCCATCCGGACCATCCCAGGTGATCGTCTCCACGTCGCCGAGCCGCATCGAGGCCAGCCGGGCATTGAAGTCAGTCAATCGCCGCGGCTCCCACGTACCGGCGGCCATGGCGTACAGCTCGGAAGGCCGGTCAGGCTCCCGGCCGATGAAGGCCACGGTACCGTCAGATGCCACGGCCGGATTGGACGCCGGGTGAATCGGCCCGAGATCGATGCGCTCGGACGCGCCGTCGAGCGCAACCTGCCAGAAGGCGCGCGACGTCAGGTCGGTCCCGGAGACCAGCAGCGTCTGGTCGTTGAGCCAGGCCAGTCCGCCGAGGCTCCGATCGATCGCTTCCGTCACGTCCAGGGCCGCACCGCCGCCGATCGGCTGCAGGAAGATGCCCGATGGGTGGAAGCCCGCCTCACGACCTCGCGAGCGGCCGAACGCCAGGAACTCGCCGCCGGGCGAGAACGCGCGCAGCGAGACACTGGCATCGGTGACGAGTGGGCGCTGTTCGCCCGATTCGAGATCCAGAACCCGGATGGCGGATCGGATGCTCTCGCCGGAGTGCGGACGCGGCAGGACGCGGAGGGCGATGGTCGAACCATCTGGCGACACGGCCAGGTCGGTGAAGCTCTCCACCCCCTCGGTGAGCCGGGAGGTCTCCCGATCCTCGATCGATACCTTCCAAACGTGTGCCGGGGCCGGGGCGGCCTGCGCGAGGTAGCTGTTGTAGCCAACCTCGAACGACCGGTTGTGGCGCTCCTCTCCGTCAGGCGCCTCGGTTGCGTCCGGGACGGTATAGAGAAGATGCGATCCGTCCGGCGTCCAGCGAAACGTCCGCACACCCTGTTTGCCATTGGTGATCTGCATTGCCTCACCGCCGGTCATGGACAGCACGAACAGTTGCGCCCCGCCTTCGCCCTCACCCGAGTCCACGAACGCCAGCCGGTCACCCGACGGTGACCAGCGCGGCTGGCCGACGGCCCGCCGCTGGGGCGTCAGGTCGCGCTGGGTGCCCGTCGCCACATCGACCATGACCAGCGTCCGGTCGAACCGGTTGTCGTCGTAGTTGGGTCGGCTCGTGACGATCACGACCGACTGTCCGTCGGGTGAGATGGCTGGGGCTGACAGCCCGACGTCGAGCCGGAGGTCGTCCACCGTCAGCGTCCGGGTCTGCGCCGAGAGCCCTGGCGCGAAGATCGTGACGAGCGCGACGACCGTCGCACTCCGAAGACGTTCCGAAACACTCATAGTGACCGTCCCATGCTCCAAGAGGTGCCGAGCCTAGCCTAGAGGCACGCGAGAAACTCCGCGGAGCTAACCCTCACCACCCCAGGCGATATCGAACACCGCACGGCGCACCTCGCTGAACTCCTCGCCCACGACGTTCGTGAGCATCACGATGGTCGTGTCGTTCTCGCCCGTGCTGAACGTCGCGGTCGCGAGAAAGCCGTTCGTGCTGCCGCCGTGCTGCGCGATCATGCGGCCGTCGGGTCCTTCCGCCAGTCGCCAGCCTAGACCGTATCCGACCGGCGCTCCGCTGGCGAGTCGGGCTGGCGTCAGCGCCATCTCGAGCGTTTCTGGCTGCAGGAGCCTGCCGGTCTTCAGCCCCTGTCCGAATGCGAAGAGATCGTCGACGGTCGAGAACACCTCATCGTCCCCATACGTCAGGCCGAATACCGATGGGCGCTCGGTCGTTGGCCGTGGGACGTCGCGGACCAGTCGTCCATCATCGGCCGTGCGATAGCCCGTGGCCCGATTGGCGATCGTCGGATCGGCCATCAGGCTGTACACGAATGTGCGTTCGAGCCCGACTGGCTCAAAGATGTTCTCCTGCAGAAACGCGTCGAACCGCTGGCCGGAGACCTGCTCGACGATCAACGCCAGCAGGAGGTACGACGTGTTGCTGTACCGGTACTCGGTTCCAGGATCCGTCAACAGCGGGGGCTGCTCCTGCTCGATGAAGGCCAGGTAGTCACTGTTCGTATACGGAGGATACGCCGTGTTGTAGAAGCGGTCGAACGGCGTTCGGAGCTGCGGCTGGCAACAGACGTCGAAGAGGCCGGATGTGTGGCTGAGCATCCGCTCGAGCGTCACCCCTTCGTACGGCAACGTGGGGAAATACTTCGTCAGGCTGTCGCTCAGGCTCAGCGCGCCGCGCTCGGCCAGCAGGAGAACGGCCGTGGCCGTGAACGGCTTCGACACCGACCCGACCTCGAACGCCGTGCCGGCGTTCAGCGGCTCGTGGGTGGCGAAATCTGTCACACCGAACGCCTTCCTGAACGTGACCTCATCCTCTTCGGCCAGCAGGACGACACCGTTGAACCGGCCGCGCCCATGGAAATCGGTCAAGAGCTCGTCGAGCCGGCGCGCACGACCAGTCGACGCTGAGTTTGACGACGGGGCGCCCCGCACCGTCATCCCCGAGGCCGAGGACGCGGCCGACCCACCGCTCGCGCTGGCACCGCCACCGTCATGGCGGAGAACCCAACCCGGACGAGCGCCGGTGTGCTGACCGTCGGCGATGACCACCTGTCCGTTCACGATCAGCCAGTGCACGCCGGTCGACAGCTGATGAGGCTCGGCAAACGTCGCGTGCTCCGTGATGCCGTCGGGATCGAAGACGACGACGTCGGCCTTCTTCCCAACCGCGATGAGCCCCCGGTCGGTCAGACCGAGGCGCGATGCTGGCAGGCTCGTCATCTTTCGGATCGCTTCCGGCAGCGAGAGTTCGCCCCGCTCCCTGACGTAGCGTTGGAGCACTCTAGGAAACGTGCCGTACGATCGCGGATGCGGATGGCCGCTGGCGAGCACCCCGTCGGGCGCGAGCCCGCTGCCGTCGCTCCCGACCGTCGACCATGGCAGCGACAGGGCGAACTCGACATCGGCCTCCCGCATACCGAAGAAGACGCCACCGGTCGACCCTTCCGCGCGCTCGATGAGCTGGAGGTAGGCCTCGGCCGGCTCGACTCCGAGCGCGCTGGCAATCTCGCCGATGTACTTTCCCTCGAAGCGCCGGTCCGGCTCGTGCGTCGTCCGTCCGAACATGATCGTGTCGGGCGTGCGGCCGGCCAGGCCGCTGGCCAGTGTAGTGGCGACGTCCTGCCGGATGCGCTCGCGCGTCTCCGGATCGCGGAGCCTCTCGACCAGCTGTTGCCTGCCGCCTTCCTGAGCCCAGTCGGGAATCCGCATATTCAGCGTCGACTGCCCCGCCGCGTACGGATACACGTTGGCGTAAACTCTCACGCCGTCGCGCTGCGCCTCTTCGATCGCAGCGACGCCGTCGCGAATCGTCGGACTCTCCTGGCCGCCGGCCAGACGCACCGATGCCCGCTTGAAGTGGAGCACTTCCACCTGAACACTGGCCTCTCTTCCGATTCGGATCGCTTCGTCGAGTGCATCGAGTAGCTGATCGTTCTCGTTTCGAATGTGGGAGACGTAGAGGCCGCCGTGCTGGCCAGCAATCGTGGCGAGCGCGATCAGCTCTTCGGTCGACGCGTAGCTATTCGGAGGATAGATGAGGCCGCTCGACAGGCCGACGGCGCCGTCTCGCATGGCGGCGTCGACCAACTGCTCCATCTGCTGCAGTTCCGCGCCGGTGGGCTCGCGGTTGTCATAGCCGACCACCGCCGCTCTTACCTGCCCGGATGCGACGGTCGACATGACGTTCACGCTCGACCCCTGGCGCTCGAGGCGCGCGAAGTACTCGGCAAGCGTCGTCCAATCGAGCTCGAGACCGAGGCTCGCCAGCGTCTGTTCGGCCTCAGACCTCACGGAGCCCTCCATCGGCGCGACAGAGCTCGATTCACCCAGAAGCTCGGTCGTGACCCCCTGGAACGTCTTCGACAACGCGCGCCCATCGACGAGCAGCGTGTAGTCCGAGTGGCTGTGCATGTCGATGAAGCCCGGCGTGACCGCCAGCCCCCGAGCGTCGACCACGCGGTCAGCGGCGGCGTCGGCCAGATCACCGACTGCCACAATGAGGTCGTCGCGAATGCCGACGTCGGCCGGCCTCGGGACATCCCCGCTTCCGTCGACGAGCTGGCCGCCTCGAATGACGACGTCGAGGGGCTGGCCCTGGTCGATGGTCGACGCGGGCGGTCCCGGCGCCACGCAGGAGAGCGACCAGAAGGCCAGACACGGCAGGACGGCGAGCCGTGATCGCTTCATGACGTCTTGCCTTTCCTCGAGATGCTCATGATGGCGCTCCATGACCCATGATCGATGACGTGCCGGGAGATGGATTCTACGAGCAACGTGAGGCCTACGGCACCACAATCCCCGCCAGTCCCCGATCGGCCAGCGTCCGGTTGAATTCGGCCAGGTCGCCGTCGCGGACGTCGGTCATCTGCAGCTCGTAGGTGTCGAGCAGCTCCTTGTAGTTCTCGAAGACCTCGCGCTGCTGCGTCGTCGGCGGGAAGTCGGTCTGGCCGATGTAGCCGGCCAGGCTGCTCAGCTTCGCCAGCAGCTGGCGTGGCCAGCGAATTGAGTCCTGGCGTGCCGAGCCGCCCGACAGCCGCTGGTCGCTCAGCCGCATCTCGATCGCCAGCAGGCGGTCGTCCAGCGCTCGTGCCGACTCGCGGATCCCGTCGGCGTCGGGGTGATCCCCGAGCCGGCCGCCGACGTCGCCGAGTTGCTTCCGGATCGACTCGATCTCGTTGATGAGCACCACCGCGTCGTTCAGAACGTCGCGCAGCTCGAGCAGCAGCGCCGTCTGTTCGGTGATGTCGGCCTCGCTGCCTTCAGAGCTGGGGTCCTTCAGCACCGTGAGCGTCCGCGTCAGCTCGGTCTCGCCCACCGTCAGGCGAATCGTGTAGTCGCCCGGCGGCGCCAGCACGCCGACGCGGCCGCCATCGCCGATCGGCCTGACGCCGGTCTCCGGATCGGGCCGGACGTGCGAGTGCTGGTAGGCCGGCGTCTGGATCCGCGGCTCGTCGGTCTGTGTGTGGCGCAGGTCCCAGTGCACCCGGTTGATGCCGGCCGTGGTCGGCAGGTTCGACAGCGACCGGATCTCCGAGCCCGACGCGTCGAGGACGGCGAGGCTCAACCCCGCGTCATCTTCGAGATCCGCCGGCAAGTAGTAGTGGAGCGACGCGCCGTAGGTCGGGTTCGTGCCGGCGCCCGAGTCTTCGGGCTGGCTCATGACGCTCTCGCGGTTGCGGAACCTGTACGCCGGCCGCGGGTCGAAGAGGTGCGCGTCAGCCGCGAGCACGTCGGCGTCGAGCTGCTGCAGCGGCGTGATGTCGTCGAGGATCCAGAAGCCTCGGCCGTAGGTGCCGACGACTAGGTCGTTGAAGTGCGGCTGGATCGTCAGCCAGTGCGCCGGTGCGTGCGGCAGGTTGGTCTGCAGCGGGAGCCACTGCCCGCCGTCGTCGAACGAGACGTAGACCGCGTTCTCGGTGCCGGCGTAGAGCAGCCCCGCGCGCGTCGGATCCTCGCGGACGACGTGCACCGAGCTCAGGATGCTCGCTGGGATCGATTGGCTGATCTTCGTCCAGCTCTCGCCGTAGTCGGTCGTCTTGTAGATGAACGGGTCGAAATCGTTCACCTGATGCAAGTCGACGCTGATGTAGGTCGTGCCCACGTCGTGGGCCGATGGCTCGATGTTGCTGATCGTGCCCATCGGCGGCAGGTCGGGGATGGCATCGGTGAGGTCGTCCCAGGTGGCGCCGCCGTCGCGCGTCAGGTGCACCAGGCCGTCGTTCGAGCCGGCCCAGACCACGCCGGCCTCGAGCGGCGATTCGGCGATGGCGAAGAGCACGCCCGCGTAGGTCGGACTCACGTCTTCGGGCGTCAGGCCGCCGGTCTTCTGCTGCCGGCTCCGGTCGTTCCGCGTGAGATCCGGGCTGATCATCTCCCAGCTCTGCCCGCCGTTCGTCGTCACGTGCACGAACTGGCTGCCGACATACACGCGGTCGTGGTCGTGGGGCGAGATCGCGATCGGGAACGTCCACTGGAACCGGTAGGGCAGTTCGGCCGCCGCCCATCCCTCGGGATTGTCCGGCCAGACGCTGACGTTGCGGGCGTGGCCGGTCTCGAGGTCGTAGCGCTCAAGGATGCTGTCGTAGCAGCCCGACCAGACGATGTTGTTCTCCACCGGGTCGGGAATGGCGAAGCCCGACTCGCAGCCGCCGACCGAGTGCATCAGGCCGATCGGGATGCCGCCCGACTGCAGGCTGTTGCTCGGCACTCGGGCGGACGGGCCGTCCTGGCGGTTGCCGTAGACGTAGTAGGGAATCCGGTTGTCGGTGTAGGCGTGGTACATCTGAGCGATCGGCAGCCGCGGCCGCCACCACTGCGCGCCGCGGGTCGTCGAGATCGACACGCCGCCGTCGTGGCCGACGATCATCCGGTCGGGCAGCAGCGGGTCGATCCACATGTCGTGGTTGTCACCGCCCGCCGTGCCGCGTTCGATCGTGAGGCCGCCATCGAGCGAGACCGAGTGGCGGGTCGACATGAAGTGGATCTCGTCACGATCGTCAGGAGCCACCGCCGCGCGTGTGTAGTAGAGCGGCCGCTGCGCCAGCGTGTGGTCGGCGTTGACCATGCGCCAGGACTGTCCGCCGTCGTCCGAGCGCCAGAGCACGCCGGCGTGCTCGTCGAGTTCGGCGAAGTCGCCGTTCGAGTTCGTCTCGATCAGCGCGTAGATCCGGTTCGAGTCGTCGGGCGTCATCGCCAGGCCGATCTTGCCGATCGGCTTGTCGGGTAGCCCGCTGCCGGTCAGTTCCTCCCAGGTGTCGCCACCGTCGCGTGACGTCCAGAGGCCGCTGCCGGGCCCCCCGCTCTCGCGGCCCCAGGTCCAGATCTCCAGCTGCCACATGCCGGCGAAGAGGATCTCCGGGTTGTTCGGATCCATGATGATGTCGGCCGCGCCGGTCCGCTCGTCGACGAAGAGCACCCGCTCCCAACTGTCGCCGCCGTCGGTCGAGCGATAGACGCCGCGCTCGGGCTGCGGGCCGTAGGCGTGGCCGAGCGCGGCCGCGAAGACGATGTCGGCGTCGTTCGGGTGGATGACGATACGGCCGATCCGGCCGGTGGCGTCGAGGCCCATCCGGCGCCAGGTCTGGCCGGCGTCGGTCGATTTGTAGATGCCGTTGCCGTGCGAGATGTTGCTGCGGATGAACGTCTCGCCCGTGCCCGCCCAGACGACGTTCGGATTCACCGGGTCGATGGCCAGCGCGCCGATCGACGCGACCGGCTGATCGTCGAAGACCGGCTCCCAGTGGATGCCGCCGTCGACCGACTTGAACACGCCACCCGATGCGGCCCCGAGGTAGTAGATGTTCGGGTCGCCGGGCACGCCGACGACCGCGCTGACGCGGTTGCCGACCGGCCCGATATGTCGGTACTCGAGAGCGCTGAAGATCTCCGGGTCGAGTGCGTCGAGTGGCTGCGCAGACGAGTCCGACACGGCCGGCAGCAAGAGCGCGAAGAGTGCGAGTAGTGGAATGAACCGGACGGTGCGCGGCATCAGAGTCTCCCCAGGATGAGGTCGCGATCGACCCAACTATACCCGGAGGCGGCGGCTCGTGGGGCTACAGCCGCAGCAGCTGGTCGCGCAGGACGCGCGCCTGGGTGCGGCTGACCTTCAGTTCCTGCCCGTTGGTGAGCGTCACGGTCTGGGTGCCGCCCGGCAGGAGGCTGACCGACTTGAAGAGGTCGAGATTGGCCAGGGTGCCCCGGCTGAGCCGGACGAAGCGGGCCGGATCGAGCCGGGCTTCGAGGTCGCGCAGGGTATAGGTGATGACGTGGCGCTGGCTGTCGACGGTGGTGACCCTGAGCAGCTCGCCGTCGGCGACGACCGATGCCACATCTTTCACCGGGACGAGCACGACCTCATCCTTCCGCCTGACCGGGATCCGTTCGAGCCTGCCGCCGGCCGCCTTCTGATAGTCGGCGGCCGCAGCCTCGATGCGCGCCGCATCCTCCGCGCGCAGAGTGGCGTCCTCTAGCCGCTCGCGAGCGCGCGCGACGGTCTCGCGCAGTCGGGCGGCGCGGATCGGCTTCAGCAGGTAGTCGACCGCGTTCATCTCGAAGGCCTGGACCGCGTACTCGTCGTGCGCCGTCACGAAGGCGACGAGCGGAAGGCACTCGGGCTTCACCATCCGCACGACCTCGAAGCCGTCGAGGCCGGGCATCTGGATGTCGAGCAGGGCGAGCGCCGGGCGGGTCTCTTCGATCACTTTGACGGCTTCCGGGCCGGAGGCGGCCTCGCCGACCAGTTCGACCTCGTCCACCTTGCGCAGCATCGAGACCAGGTAGGAACGCGCCGGCCGCTCGTCGTCCGCGATGACCGCGCGCAGAATCATGACGTGCGGCGCCGGCCGCCGACTGTGGCGGTGAGGAGCGAATCGGCCTGGACCTCGGGAGCGGCTTCCAGCGGAAGCTCGATCTCGACCCGCGTGCCCTGGGCGGACTGCGTGTCGACCGTCAGGGCCGCGTTGTCGCCGTAGTAGCCGTGCAATCGTTGCCGGAGGTTGCCCAGGCCGACGCCGGTTCGCCGGTCGCGCTCGAGCGGATCGGCGGTCGCATCGGCACCGGTGTCATCGACGCGGATCGTCAGGCGGTTGCCGCCAGCCGTCGACGTGGATCGGTGGGCCGACACCGACACACGGCCCCCGTTGACCGACCGCTCGATGCCATGCTTGAGCGCGTTCTCGACGAGTGGCAGCACGATGAGCGGCGGCACACGCACCGTCTCCAGTCCGGCCGGCACGTCGATCGTCACGCCGAGGCGTTCCTCGAAGCGGGCGGTTTCGATCTCCAGGTAGCTGCGGATCAGGTCGATCTCACGGCCGAGCGTCGTGAACGCGCCTTCCGATCGCAGGACACGGCGGAGCAGATCGGTCAGGTCGAGCAGCGTGTCCAGGGCCCGGTCCGAGTCGGTCTGGATCAGGTGCCCCACGGTGTTCATGGCGTTGAAGAGGAAGTGCGGGTCGAGCTGGGCCCTCAGCGCCTTCAGTTCGGCCTCGGTGGCCAGCTTGCCGATCTGCTCCTCGCGCACCTGCTGCTCGTAGCGCTCGTGGACGATCCGCACCGCATCAATCCGCCGGGCGCCCATGACGGCGACGGCGTCGAGGAGCGCCTCGTCGGCCAGCGACAGCCGCCCGCCGGCTCCACACGTCAGCGACAACTGGTAGCGCGGCGGCTCGGCCGTCGGGAGCGTCATGATCGCGTGCGTGCGGCGTTCCTCGACCTGGACGAGCGCCGAAGCGCGCAACGGGTCGGCCGATGGATCGACGGCCGCGATCGGGTCGGTGTCGGGCCCAGGGGTTTCGGTCCAGGCGGCGTCAGCCGCATCGAGCGCCTCGGCAAGGCGCCCTCGGATCTGCTCGAGGACCGTCGACACGCTCCCACCGCCGGCGATCAGGCGCGCCAGCTCGAGGCGGAGTAATCCGTGGGGTTCGCGCCGGATGACGAGCGTGTCGACGAGCCAGGTGGCGCCCCGGCGAAGCGGCGCCGCCAGCAATGCGACGATCAGGCCGAGGACGATTCCCTGGACGCGCGGGTCGCGCAGCGGCGCCGCGCCGTCGCCGACGATCGCCTCCATGACCCCGTGCAGGGCGAACGCGGCGGCCACGAGGCCGAACAGGGTGAGGACGCGTTTCAGGAAGAGGTCGGCCAGCGCGAATCGATAGTCTTGATAGAGGATGGCGAACGCGAGCAGGAGCGAGGCGTGGTGGCCGATGAACTCGAGGGCCCACGCGTTGGGTCCGGTGTGGTACGCGAGGTCGAAGCCGAGGACCGCGACGAGTGCCAACGCCACGATCCAGAGCGTGCGGCGCCAGGCCAGCTGGCCGAGTGTCAAGAGCGCAAGTGGAATGATCAGGATGCCGAAGCCTGGCCCGATCAGGTGGTGCATCTCCGAGGACAGCGGAACGCCGAGCGTCGTGGCCGCGTAGACGTGCGAGATCGCGGCGGAGACGCTGAGCGTGTAGGCGGCAGCTGTCAGGAGCTTGATCTGCGGGGCGCGCGGGCCGCGCAGCTGGTCACGGAGCACCGAGTGGACGACGACCGCCGGCAGCAGGTCGACCGCCGCGAAGGTCGCGACACCCACTGCGACGCTGACCGGGACGATCGCCAGTTCCGCCGCGGCGTAGCGCCAGAGGCTACCGAGGTTCCAGACGCAGCCCATCACCGCCGTGGCGAGGGGCAGCGGATTCTCGCGACGCGTCGGCCAGACCATCGCGAACAACATCGCGTAGATCGTGATCGCGACGAGATAGCCGATGAGATGCGCGGCCGATCCGGCGTCGAGTGGAGACATGGTCAGGCTGCGAGAACCGGTTCTAGGCAGTCTAGCCCCCGGCGGGGCGGCGGCCAACCGATCCTGTATCAGTCGTCGTCAGGCGGCCACGAACGGCAGCAGGGCCGGGGTAAACGGGCCATGGGGTCACGGGCGTCTATCTGGGTGCGGCTCATCGGGCCTGTCCGTCCGCTTGCCGGGTGCCGGGAACCGGTCGTCGAAAAGCCCGGGATCGCTGCAAACACAAGGGTTATCGTTTCCGTCTAGGTCGGGTGGAGGCGACGTTATGTACCCGACGATGACGACCGGACCGATTGGACAAGATTTGAGAATCATGGAGTCTCGGACGCTCGCCCCGGTGCTCGGCGCGGTCCTGGCTCTGGCCGTCGCAACGGCCGCGCCGGTGCAGGCGCAGGAGCAGGATGTCGGCACCGCGGCCGCGACAGCGTCTGACGCGCCCGCGCCGTCCGGCCCGGCGATCGACGGGCCGCCGCCGCCCGTCCCGCCCGCCGTGCAGACGACTGGCGCCGACGGCCGCGTCACCGTGAGAGCCGTCCGCGTGCCCGAGGGTGTGGTCATCGACGGGCGCCTGTCCGATGAGATCTACGCGCAGATTCCGCCGATAGACGGTTTCATCCAGCAAGAGCCGGTCTCGGGCGATCCGGCCACCGAGGCCAGCGAAGTCTGGGTCCTGTTCGACGACGACAACCTCTACGTGGCGGCGCGGCTCTGGGACAGTCAGCCCGACCGGATCGTCGCGAACGAGATGCGCCGCGATCACTGGAACATCAGCCGCGGCGATAGCCTGACGGTCGCCCTGGACACGTTCTACGACCGTCGAAACGGCTTCATCTTCCAGACGAATCCGCTGGGCGCGCTCCGCGACGCGCAGGTGACGAGTGAGCGAGACGAGAACGACGACTGGAACACCGTCTGGAACGTCCGCACTGCCTGGTTCGAGGGCGGATGGACCGCGGAGATGGCCATTCCGTTCAAGTCGCTGCGCTACCAGGATCGGACCGATCAGTTGTGGGGCATCAACGTCCAGCGCAACGTCTCCTGGAAGAACGAGCGATCGTTCCTGAGCCCGGTTCCCGCGTCGGTCAGCTTCGGCGCGATCAACCGGTTCTCGTCGGCGGCCACGTTGGTCGGCATTCAGACGCCCGCCTCGGCCAAGAACATCGAGTTGAAGCCATACGGCATCTCCACCACCACGACCGACCGGACCCAGGACATCTCCAACGAGATCGCCGGCGACATCGGCTTCGACGCGAAGTACGGCGTGACGCGCGGGCTCACCGCCGACTTCACCGTCAACACCGACTTCGCGCAGGTCGAGGCGGACGACCAGCAGGTCAACCTGACCCGCTTCAGCCTCTTCTTCCCGGAGAAGCGCGAGTTCTTCCTCGAGGGCCAGGGCGTCTTCAATTTCGGCGGGCGCGAGAACCGGATCTGGGGGCCCGGTGGCGACACGCCGATCATCTTCCACAGCCGGCGAATCGGCATCGGCCAGAACGGCGAGGAGCCGATCCGGGCCGGTGGCCGGCTGACGGGTCGCGCCGGCGCGTTCACGCTCGGCATGATCAACATGCAGACCGCCGAGACCCAGGCCGGACTGTCGCCCGGCACGAATTTCAGCGTCTTCCGCGTGCGCCGCGACATCTTCCGCCGGAGCACGATCGGGCTCATCGGAACGCATCGCTCGCTCGCGCTCGACGGCGTCGGGTCGAACCAGTCCTACGGCGCCGACGCGAGCTTCGCGTTCTTCGAGAATCTGCAGATCGACACCTACTACGCCATGACCAAGACGCCGGAGCGCTCTGGCGATGATGCGAGCTACCGGACCAAGATCGAGAATGACGGCGACCGGTATGGGTTCGAGTACGAGCACCTGGCCGTCGGCGAGAACTTCAACCCCGAGATCGGCTTCGTCCGGCGCCGCGACTTCACGCTCAACCGCGGCCAGTTGAAGTTCAGCCCGCGTCCGACCTTCACCGACAAGGTTCGCAAGTTCAACTACTCGGCCGGCATCGACTACTTCGAGAACAGCGCGGGCCAGGTCGAGACACGCGAGTTCGAGGGCCGGTTCCGGACCGAGTTGCAGAACGGCGACGACTTCAACGTCGAGTACTCGAACACCTACGAGTTTCTCGACCGGCCGTTCTGGATCGGCAGCGGCGTGATCATTCCCGTCGGCGAGTACGACTTCCAGCGCGTGGGCGGGTCCTACCAGTTTGGCCCGCAGCGCAGGGTTGGGGGTTGGGCGAGTGCCGGATACGGGAGCTTCTACAGCGGCACCCGCACCGAGGCATCCTTCCGGGGCCGGGCCGAGGTGACGCCGCAGCTCTCGGTCGAGCCCCAGATCTCGGTCGACTGGGTCGACCTGCCTGGCGGGGCGTTCACGAGCACGCTGGCCGGTTCGCGCGTGACCTACACCGCGTCGCCGCGGATGTTCGTGGGCGCGCTGGTGCAGTACAGCTCGACCGATAGCGCGCTCAGCACCAACATCCGGTTCCGCTGGGAATATCAGCCCGGCAGCGATATCTTCGTGGTCTACAGCGAGGGGCGGGAGAAGCATCTGGACCCGCGCGCGGTGTCGGGCCTCCAGAATCGCGGATTCGCGATCAAGATGACCCGGTTGTTCAGATTCTGATGCCTTGGGCCCGGACACCGTCGGCCGTGCCGACGTTTGACTGAAAGAGGGAGACACGATGGACAGATTCACTGCCGGAGGTGCCGGCTGGTCCTGGTCGATGGGCGCGCTCGTGCTCGGCCTGGTGGTCGCCATCTCGTCCTGCAGTTCGACGACGGCGCAGCTGTCCGACGCTCCGGACACGCCGTTCAAGCTGGCGACGATCGGCGTCGGTGGCGGCGAGGTCGTGGGCGTGGTGCTGGGTGGTCAGATTCTCGAGCTGGCCGGCGCGAACGCCCATCTCGTCGCTGAAGCCGGCGTCGGCCCGATGGATCTGCCGAACGAGATGCGCGCGCTGATCGAGTCGTGGGAGGCGACCGCGCCGCGGATGTACCAGATTGCCAACTTCTTCCAGGACGGCGCCGACGCGTCATTGCCGTTCGTTCACGCCGAGGACGGCGCGTCAGTCGAAGCGCCGATCAAGTACCCGTGGAACATCCTGGCGGCGGCGGCCAACTACAAGGCCCACGCCGAGGGGATGGCGGGAGACGACGATGAGGAGGATGCCGAGGAAGAGCCCGCGCAGGGTCGCGGTGGCGGCGGCGGTGGACGCGGCGGCTTCGACCCGTCGCGAATCGCCGAGATCGATCCGGCCCGTGAGGCGCCGGTCATGTTCGCGAAGTCGCCCCGGTCGGGCATCATCGGGACCGGCGAGCCCTACTATGTTCCGCCGGGCCGCGGGCGGATCGACTGGGAAGGCGAGATGGCGGTGATCATCGGCAAGCCGGCCTACCTGGTGTCGGCCGAGGAGTCGCTCGACTACGTCTTCGGCTACAGCATCATGTACGACGTGAGCGACCGTGGCGGCCGCGTCCGCGAGGTGTCGATGTTCCCCGGTCCGAACTGGTTCGACGGGAAGAGCACGAACCGCGGCGCGCCGTTCGGCCCCTACATCGTGCCGAAGGAGTTCATGCCGAATCACGACGCGCTTCGGGTGCGGACCTGGGTAAATGGCGAGCTGATGCAGGACCAGACGACGGCCGACCTCATCTGGCCGCAGGAGCACCTGATCGCCTACACCACGTCGATCCTCACGCTCTACCCGGGCGATGTCATTGCCACCGGAACGCCCTCGGGCACCGGCGCCGAGCGCGGTGAGTTCGTGGGTGCCGGCGACGTCGTCGAGATCGAGATCGACGGCATCGGCCGGCTCACGACGCCGATCGAGGACTATCCGGGATAGTCAGGTCGCGGGGTGAACGTAAGGGCTGAGGGCCGGCGACGGTCCTCAGCCCTTTTCTTTTCCAGGCCATGCCGTACAATGGGCCCGTTCGCGACAGCCGAGCCACGCGATGGCGAGCCCCGTACTCCCGCGCACGTCGTCCCGTTGGATCTGCGGCCTCCTGGCCGCCGGTCTTCTTGCATTGGCCGCCGGCGTGGCCGAGGCGCAGTGGGGCGGCGGATGGCGGCGGTGGCGCGGCGGCCCCCCGCGCTTTCCGAGTGAGGTTGCGACTGACCGGTCGTTCGCGTTCGCGCGGGTGATGTTCCAGAGTGTCCGGCGCGAGCGAGGGGGCTACGGTTGGAGCACCGACTACCCGGACGCCGACTACAACTTCATGATTAGGCTGTCGGAGCTGACGAAGACGTCGGTCAGCTTCGGCAAGTACCGCGAGCCCAATCACGTCGTCGTCCGGCTGACCGATCCCGAGATCTTCGACTACCCGTTCATCTTCATGTCCGATGTCGGGACGGCGTTCTTCTCCGACGACGAGGCGGTCGGCCTCCGCCGCTACCTCGAGCAGGGCGGGTTCCTCTGGGTCGACGACTTCTGGGGACCGGCGGCGTGGGACACCTGGCGCGGCGAGATTCGCAAAGCGCTGCCGTCGTCGCAGTACCCGATCGTCGACCTGCCGCTGAGCCACCCGATCTTCCGGGGGATGTTCGACATGGAGGGGTATCCCCAGATCCCGTCGATTCAGCACTGGCGGCAGGTCGGCGGCTCCACGACCTCGGAGCGTGGCAGACTCTCCGAGCAGCCGCACTTCCGCGGCATCGCCGACGAGCACGGCCGCCTGATGGTGTTGATGACCCACAACACCGATGTGGCTGACGGCTGGGAGCGCGAGGGCGAAGACACCGAGTACTTCCTGGCGTACTCGATCGACGCGTACTCCATCGGGATCAACGTCCTGATGTACGCGATGACGCATTAGTCAGAACCTCGCGCGCAACCCGACCCAGATCCCGCGCGGCGCACCCGGAGTCACGAATCGGGGCGTATCCGCACCGGGCGCCTCGGCGAGCGGCACCTCCACTTCGGCGAGCACGCCGAATGTCGCGTAGTCCGCATCGAAGAGGTTGGAGATGCGGAGGACCCCTTCGAGCCGTTCGGTGACGCGGTAGGTCGTCAGCAGATTGACGATCGCGTAGCCAGGCACCGGCATCTGGTCGTTCCCCTCGTCACCCAGCAGCCGTCGAGACGAGGACGCCACGAGGTCGGCGCCGAGTGTCCAGTCGTCGTCCAGATCGATCGACAGTGCGACGGCCAGGCCGTGGTCCGGGACGCTCGGCAGCCGGTCGCCCGGTTCGACCAGCAGCAGGCCATCCTCGGTGGCGGCGTCGTTGACCTCCGGGTTGCTCGGCAGCGCGAGCATCGACTGAAACGTTGCGCGGGTCCAGGCGTAGCTCGCGCGCCAGTGGACGCGGCCGCGCGTCCCGGCGGCGTCCAACTCGATCCCGCGCCGCTCGGTCGAGCCGGCGTTCTGGAAGAAGCCGGTGCCGACGAGCACCGGTGATGCAACGAAGATGATGTCGTCGTCGATCCGGGAGCGGTAGAACGCCGCCGACCAATCGATCGATCCGGTCGACATACTGGTCGCCCGGCCACGCGCACCGGCCTCGACCGTCCGGCTGACGACCTGCGCGAGCGGCGGGTCCGAGACGAAGGCATTCGGCACCCGGCACGGTTCCTCGGGATCGGCGCAGCTCAGCTCGGCCGCGGTCGGCGCGCGGCTCGACTCGCCGTAGCTGGCGTAGAGCGTCGCGCCGTCGGCGACCTCGGCCGTCAGGCCGACTGAGGGGTTCAGCCGATCGAACGCGTGCTGGCCATCGAGTGTCGTCCCGAGCGTGTCGTGGATGTCGATCGCCGAGCGGGTGAAGCGCGCGGCGAGCGTGGCGTGCAGGCGCGGCGTGAGGGCGAGCGTGTCGCTCAGGTAGACGGCGCGGTGCCGATTCGTTGTCGTGAGCCCGGTGTTGTAGATGTCATCTGGAAACCGGTTGGCGTCGCCGATCAGGAGCCCGCTGGCCGCGACCGTTCTGGTCGGCGTGAGCGTGCCGACCTCGGTCGTGCTCGAGAAATTGACGTCTGTATCATCCAGGGCGGCGCCCAGCAGCAGCACGTTGTCGCGGCTCTGCCAGCGGCCGGCGAGGCGCGCCTGGACCGATCCGCCATAGCCGGTGCTGTCGGTCAACGTTCGGTTGAAGGCCCCGTCTCCGGTCGCGGCCGTCGACGGCACGAAGGCCCCCGTCGTGCGATCGATGAGCGGTGTGTCGCCGTCGCAGAGCAGAGCATTCAATGGGTCCGTGGGGCACGGTTCGAACTCGGCGGCGTCGCCGTTCAGCGTGTTGCGGCGGATATCGCGCAGGTAGGCCGCGGCCTGGATCGACAGCGCCGACGACATCAGAATGTTCGCGCGCCCCTGGACCGACCCCAGTTCGTTCAGTGTCGTGTCCGGAAAGGTGTAGACCGCCGGCCGATCGACGTCGAGCAGGTCGACCGGCACCGGTCCGTTGCCGTTGAGATCACTGTTCACATAGAGGCCGGTCACGCCGACCTCGCCACGCGGACCGCGGTGGACGATGTCGGCGATCAGCTGGACGATCTCGGAGCCCGACTCGTCGCGCCAGCCGGCTTCGCTGCGCCGCGAGGCGCCGAGATAGAGTCCAGTGTTCCCGAACCGACGCCCGAACTCGGCCGTGACATCCGCGCGACCGAACGAGCCGCCGCCCAGCTCCACCCGGGTCCCGGCCGAATCGAGACCGTTCGCCAGTTCGATCGCGACCGCGCCGCCCAGGGCGTTCAGACCGAAGACCGGCGTCGCGCCCGGGACGAGTTGGACGCGGCGAATAGCAAAGTCTGGAATCAGGTCGAACTGGATCGTGTCGCCGAACGGCTCGTTCAGGCGAACGCCGTTCTGGTAGATCGCCAGACCCTGGGGCAGACCGAGCAGCGGCGACGCGGTGAAGCCGCGGAAGCGGAGGTCGGGCTGGTGCGGGTTGCCGGTCGTCTCGTTGATCGAGGCGCTGCCCAGCGACTCGTCGAAGAGATTGCCGAGCGAGCGAGCGCCGGAGTCGCGCACGTCGTCCGCGTCGAACGTCCGGACATTGGCGGGGACGCGGCGCGAGTCGATGCCGCTACCCTGTAGCGGTGCCACGGCGACGACGTCGACGGAATCGGCGGCGATGGCCGCCAGCTGCAGCGTGATGTCGAGGCGCGCGGCCACGGATGTGATGACGGTGACGTTGCGCGTCACCGTCGCGAAGCGTTCGAGCGCGAACGCGATCTGGTAGTCGCCCGGCGGCGGGCTGTCGAAGGCGTAGTCGCCGGTCGGCCCTGACGTCGTCGTGATGACATCGGTGAGCCGTTCGGACGTCAGGGTGACCGTGACGCCCGGCAAGCGTCCGCCCTGTGCGTCGCTGATCGTTCCGGAGAGAGCGGGAGCGTCAGCCAGCTGTGCGGCGGTCGGCCCGGTTGCGAGCAGCAGGCAAGCGGCGAAGACGGCAACAGTCCTCAGGCCCGGCATGCAGAGTCGTCGATAGGCTGAGGGCCGGAGCTAAACAATGGTGTAGCGCAGGACTCTAGTCCTGCGAGGGCGAGCCGAAGGCGAAGCCCTGATAGCCCCTCAACCCTTACGGTTCGAGCGGCGCACGTTCGCGCAGCTCCTCGAACCAGTTGAGGACGACCTCGATCTGCGGCTCGGCGGCGTCCGGGTCGTCGGCGATCATGATGAACTGCTCGCCGTCGGCCGTGACGTCGTAGTTCCGTCCGTTTTCGACGGCGAGATAGTCGCCTTCGAACAGCAGCGCCGGAGTTCCCAAGGTCAACTCGGCACCGCCCTCGATTTCCACCGCCATCATCTGTGCGCCATTCCGGTAGACCAGCTCCCGGCCGCCTTTCGTCCACCGGGGCTCGGTCCCGCCGTCGGTCGAGATCAGCGTCTTCGCGCCCGGGCCGGGATAGGCCTGGACGTAAATCTCGAACCGTCCCGACTCGTTCGACTGGTAGGCGACCCAGCGGCCGTCGGGTGAGAACTCGGCTTCGTACTCATCGAACGCTGTCTGGGCGAACGGCTGGAGCTCACCGCCTTGTTCCAAGGGCAGCGTCCAGATGTCGAAGCTCGTCTCCGAGTGTCGTTCAACGAACGCGAGAAAAGCGTCGTCGGGTGACAGTGACGTGGGGTACTTGTCGAACTGGTGGACGTACAACTCTTCCGCCTCGCCGCTGCCGTCGGAAGCACTCGAGAAGAGGTCGAACGCCGGTCCGCCGGCTTCGGAGAAGAACAGCAGCCGCTCGCCGTCCGCGGTCCAGACCGGCGAGCCCTCGAGGCCTTCAGTGAACGTCACGCGGGTCAACGTGCCGCGCTCCAGCTCGAGGACCCAGATGTCCGATCGCGCGTCCTCGACCCGGACAGCGAGGCGCTGGCCGTCGGGTGAGATCGCCGGTTGGGAGTAGCGACGGCGCTCCTCCGTCGCCGGACGGATCGTGCCCTCGCGATCGACCCAGACGAGCATCTGATCGGCCGAGAGCGCCGAGGCCGGAACGTAGGCGAGCGCGCCGTCGTCGGAGACGCTGAACTGCGAGTTCGCGTCCTGGCCGAAGACGACATCCTCGAGGACCGGTAGCGCCGCACCCGTGACCTCGAGCGTCGCCAGATCGAACGGTACGGCTATCAGCGTATTCGAGATCGTCGGGTAGATCAGGTGGCCGGTCGGAACGTATCGAGCGTACGTCGCGCCCTCGTGGACCGTCCGCCGATCGCCGGTCGAAAGTGTCAACACTTCGGTGTGGCTCGCCTCCAGCGACTCGGCGACGTAGACCGTGAACAGGAGTGAATCGCCATCGGGTAGGAGCTGCGGGTACCAGTGCCCCAACTCGTTCGTCGCGGTGTCGGGGGCCGTCAGTTGCTCCGGCTCGCCACCGTTTGCCGAGATGCGAAAAAGACCGCTTGAAACGCTCTGGGCGTAGACGATCGTATCGTCGGCTCCCCACGTCCCCGAGGAGTTGCTTCCGTTACCCTTGTCGACGACCGTGATCGGTGAGCCGCCGTCGGGCGATGCTTTCTTGAGCTCCGTTCCTGCATAAAAGGCTACCCACTGACCGCCGGGTGAGAAGAACGGTTCGCTCGCGCCTTCGCTCCCTTCGACGAGCGTCGCCTCCAACTGGTCCATCTCGCGGATCCACAGCCTGGCGGTCTCACCCTGACCGGTCGTGAACGCCAGGCGGGATCCGTCCGGCGACATCGCGATGTTGGCCGCTGTCGCGGGCGACAGTTCGGTCCCTTGGGGAATCGAGACCGCGAGACGCGTCACGCGCTGTTCCGGCTCCGGCCGCGTCAGGTTCCAGGTGAGGATGCCGGCGATGACGACGGCGATCCCGGCGGCCGCCCAGGGGAGCACCCGTTTCCAGGTCGGCGGCTGCGTGCCGTCGGTCTCGTCGGTCGTTGCCGCGACGACGTCGTCCAGTTCGAGGCGCGCCGATCCGATATGCGGCAGCCGACGCTTCGCATCCTTTTCGAGGCAGAGCCGCAGCAGCTTCCGGATGCCGTTCGGCGTCTGCGGCGGCAGGCTCGGCCAGTCGACGTCGGCCCGCAGGACGGCGGCCAATGTGTCGCTGATCGTCTGGCCGGCGAAGATCTGGGTGCCGGTCAGCATCTCGAACAGCACGGCGCCGAACGCCCAGATGTCCGTGCGGCGGTCGACCCGCGCGCCGCGCGCCTGCTCGGGGCTCATGTAGGCCGGCGTGCCGAGAATGACACCCGCGCGGGTGCCCATCGCGGAGATCGTCGGCGAGCTGCTGTCGGCGTCCTCCGCGCGCTCGATCGCGCTGTCGTCCGAGAGTGCCTTGGCGAGGCCGAAGTCGAGGACCTTCACCGTGCCGTCGGGCATCACCTTGATGTTCGCCGGTTTCAGGTCGCGGTGGATGACACCCTGGTCGTGCGCCGCTTCGAGTGCCTCGGTCAGCTGGCGCGCGACGTGGAGCGACTCGTCGATCGTCAGGCCGCGCTGCCAGCCGTTCCAGTCGGCCTTGCCCAGCTCGAGCGATCCGTGCGCGATGCACTCGGAGAGCGTCGGCCCCTCGATCAGCTCGAGGACCAGCGCATGGACGCCCTCGGCCTCGTCTTCTTCCAGGCCGTAGATGGCGGCGATGTTCTTGTGATTGAGCGAGGCCAGGACCTGGGCCTCGCGCCGGAACCGGGCGAGCCGCTCCGGGTCGGCGGCCAGCTGCGCCGGCAGGACTTTCAAGGCGACGTCGCGGTCGAGCGTCGCGTCGTGCGCCCGGTAGACCTCGCCCATGCCGCCCGCGGCGATGTGGGCGGTCACCTCGTACTGGCCGACACGGGTCCCGGGCGCAAGTCTCATGACCAGAATCGATTATATAGAAGGGGCCATGCAGAATTGTGCAGGCCGCCAAGGTTGGGGCCCTGAAACCAGGCCTGTTTCAGCGGTCGTTCGACCCGCTTGCCGCTGGCGGTCGTGTAGAGGTCCGTACTATAGAATGAGCGTCTGAGTTCCGCCCGCGGCCGCGCCACCTGGAAGAGCCGGCCTCGTTCGTTCCAGCAAGGGAGCCCTATGACTGTCCGCAAGTTCGCCTGGTCCATCGCGGCGGCCGCCACGGTGGCCGTTATGGTCCTGACCGTGCTCCTTCTCCCGCGCGACGCCGCCGCGCAGTGGACGCCCGAGAAGCCCGGCAGCGACAACATCACCGTGCTCGGGCATCTGCCGCTCGGCCCGCGCCTTTCCGTCTCGGACATCGACGTCGAGCAGGAGCTGGATCGGCCCTACGCCTACGTCGGCCGGATGGTCTACGGCTTCGAGGGCGACAAGGGTATCGACATCATCGACCTGCACGATCCGACGAAGCCCGAGCGGATCTATTCGTGGCGGATCGAAAATCAGGATCTCCACCTCGGTACCGGCGGCATGGACGTCAAGCACTTCAAGTGGAACGACCGCTACTATGTCGTCCAGTCGCTCCAGTTCCGCCAGGGCGGGCCCGACCCCGACCTCGGCGCGGTCGTCCTCGACGTGACCGGGCTGCCCGACCCCGATGCCGTGAAGGAGGTGGCGCGGATCCGGTCGCCCGACACGCCGGGCGGCTTCCACAACATCTTCATCTACAAGCACAGCACCGGCCGGGTGCTCCTGATCACCACGGTCTCGGCGCCCTACGCCCACGTCTACGACCTCGGCTACGTCGTCGAGGGCTTCCTGGACCAAGCGCTGATCGCGCGGATCCCGGTGCCCGACACCTCGAGCGACCGCCGCGGCTACCACGACTTCTATGCCGGCTACCACGTCGACTCGGCCGAGGACCGCTTCTACGGCGGCGGCACGGGCGGCTACTACGTCTACAACATCACCGAGCTGGAGGAGCCCGAACTGCTGGTCACGCTGACCGGCATCAGTGGTGTCCGTTCGGGCCACACGTTCACGCCTACGCCCGATGGGCGCTACGTCGTTGCCGAGACCGAGTATCAGTACGCGCCGCTCCGGATCTTCGACCTCGAGCCGGCGCTCGAAGGCGAGGCGAAGAACATCCGCAGCCCGATTTCGGCCTGGACCGCCGACTGGCAGCACCTCGTGCACAACCACGAGGTCCGCTGGCCCTACGTCTTCGTTTCGGGCTACCTCGACGGCCTGCAGATCTTCAGCTTGATGGATCCCGAGAATCCGGTCACGGTCGGCTACTACGACACCTATACCGGCCCACCCAACAAGATCCGCTACTCGCAGTTCAACGGCGCGTTCGGTATCGACGTGCGTAACGCCGACGGCCTGATTGTCATCAGCGACATGACGACCGGCTTCTGGTCGTTCCGGATGGAGGGCTTCTCGGGCTGGAGCGGCGCCGACTGGGGGATGCCCGACATTTCGAGCGCGCAGAAGTGGGACGAGGAACTCGGCGAACTGCTCTCGGTCGGGTCTGGAGGTAGCCGATGAGGATGATGAGCGCGGCGACCGTTGCGGCCGGTGCGGCGCTGGCGTTGAGCGCGACGTTGGGCGCCGCGGCACCGGCGACCCTCGTGGTGGAGACGCTGACGCCCTGCAGCACGATAGTCTCGGCACCGCTCCTGCCGTCGCAGTACTACGGCATCGAGATGGTCACGACGCGGCGCGTGCCCGGCACGGGGCGGGCCACCGGCGCTGGCTCGGTGGCGTTCGCGCGTTCGCCGTTCGGCGTCGCGGTGTCGCCGAGCGGAACCTACGTCTACGACCTGTCGCTCGCGGTCGATCGGATCAACGCGCCGCGCCGCGGCGCCTACACGGCCTGGGCCGCGGCGCCCGACCTCGAAGACATCGTCCGCCTCGGTGTCGTCGAGGAAGGGCAGCCGGTTTCCGGGCGTGTCGACTGGAACAAGTTTCTCGTGATCGTCACCCTCGAGCCGTCGGCCGAACCGACCGATAGCTGGCAAGGGCCCGTCGTCATGCGGGGGATGTCCCGCTCCGGGATGATGCACACCCTGGCCGGCCACGGCCCGTACGAGAACGAGCCCTGCCTGAAGTACGGCTTCAAGTGAGTGTACCGTCGCGGATACTCGGCCTGTTCCTTCTGGCGGGCGTCTGCCTGATTCCACCCGTTTCGGCTGCGGCCCAGCCCGGGCGACCCGCCGAAGCCGCCCCGGCCATGCCGATGCCGATGGACAGGCAGGAGCCCGCTCAGCCGATGGCGATGGATCGGGCCGATCAGTCGATGCAAATGGGGCCGGTCGAGGTCCTCGGCGACGGCAACGTCGCCTGGCGGATGCCGCCGATGGACGCACCGATGCCGCCGCTGCCGGGCATCGAGACCGCGGTGCCGATCGTCGGGCCGTTCCTGGCGATGGGCGACGCCGATCCCACTGGCTATCCAGAAGCGCAGCCGGGCGAGGTCGTCGAGATGGCCGACGGCGAGACGCTCGATCTGGTGGCGTCGATCGTCCGGCGGACGATCAACGGCAAGACGTTCCTGATGTACGGCTACAACGGTCAGTATCCCGGACCGCTCATCAAGGGGGAGCGCGGTTCGACCGTCATCGTGAACTTCACGAACGAGATCGAGATGCCGACGACCGTGCACTGGCACGGGCTGAGGCTCGACAATCGGTTCGACGGAGTGCCCGACGTCACCCAGCCGCCTGTGCTGGTCGGTGAGTCGTTCACCCATGAGCTGTACTTTCGCGACAGCGGCATCTACTGGTACCACCCGCACATGCGGGAGGACATTCAGCAGGATCTCGGCCTGTACGGCAACGTGCTCGTCACACCGCCCGAGACCGATTACTACGGCCGCGTGAACCGGGAAGAGGTGATTGTCCTCGACGACATCCTGATGGATGACCAGGGGCCGATCCCATGGGGTGACACGGCGCCGAGTCACGCACTGATGGGCCGGTTTGGCAACGTCATGCTCATCAACGGCGCGACCGACTATCACCTCGAGATCGACCGCGGCGACGTCGTCAGGTTCTACATCACCAACGTCGCGAACTCTCGGACGTTCAACATGGTTTTCGGCGGCGCGCGGGTGAAGGTCGTCGGATCGGATGTCAGCAAGTTCGAGCGGGAGGAGTGGGTCGACAGCGTCGTCATCGCACCGGCGGAACGCTACATCGTCGAGGTCCGGTTCGAGACGCCGGGCGAGGTCGAGTTGACCAACTCGATCCAGGCGATCGACGACTTCATGGGCGAGTTCTATTACCAGCTCAAGACGCTGGGCCGCGTCACGGTGCGCGAGACGGCGGCGGCCGAGGATCTCTCAGCCGAGTTCGAGGTGCTACGAGAGCACGCCGATGTCATCGATGACATCGACGCGTATCGGGATGCGTTCGATCGCGAGCCTGATCACCAACTCGAGCTGACGCTGCGGGTCAAGAATCTGCCGCTGCCGATCATCCGCGCAATGGAGTTCGAGGCCGGGCTCTATGCGCCGCCGCTCGAGTGGAACGACGCGATGCCGATGATGAACTGGCTGTCGACCGCCGAGCAGGTCGAGTGGATCCTTCGGGACGCCGACACCGGCGACGAGAACATGGCAATCGACTGGGGGTTCGCGGTCGGCGACGTCGTCAAGATCCGGATCTTCAACAACCCCGAGACGCTCCATCCGATGAACCACCCGATCCACCTGCACGGGCAGCGCTACCTCGTGGTGTCGATCGACGGCGTGCCGACGCAGAACCTGGTCTGGAAGGACACGGCGATCGTGCCGGTCGGATCGACGGTCGACATCCTTGCCGATATGACCAACCCCGGCGAGTGGATGCTCCACTGCCACATCGCCGAGCACCTTCACTCCGGGATGATGACCAGCTTCACCGTCCAATAGATGGGGCGCCTTGCGCCCCAAGCCCCACGCGGCGTCCTCTGCGGGGACCCCGAGTGCCCCACTCCGGACGCTGCGAGGCGCGCCGTGCGCGCCTTGATCTTCTCGACGGATCCGCAGCGCGCGACCCACCACGCCCACCCTCGAGCGTGAAAGATCTGCCGGACCCTGTAACGGATAGTGTCAGTCTGGGGTCGGCGCGTTCTTGCGCGCGACGGCGATCAGGCCCAGCCCCGACCACGGCAGCAGGTGGTCGATCCAGCGGAAGAGGCCGATCCTCAGATTCAGCAGGCTGATTTGCCAGCCCGCAAACTCGCGCCGGCCGCGGATCTTACCGAAGAACCACCAGGCCGGCATCGACAGCCGGTTGAAGTCGTCGAGGTGCTCGACCTCGTAGCCGCTCTCCTGCAACTCCTGCGCGAGCAGCCGGCGGTCGTACCGGCAGCGATGGCCTGCCTCCTCGTCGAGCGGTGAGTACAGGTCCTGGCCCTGCGGCACGTAGACCACCACGCGGCCGCCCGGCGCGAGGGCGCGGCCGACGTTGCGCAGCACGACCATCGGGTCGTCCACTTCCTCGAGAATATTGACGCAGAGGACGGTGTCGAAGGCGCCTTCCTCGCCGACGAACGAGGAGGGAACCTCGGGGTCGAGCTGCGCAGCGCTCAGCCCGGTCTTGGCCGCCGTCACGCCTCGCAGGTACGCGACGTGGGTCTGGTCGACGTCGGCGGCCACGTAGCGGGTGCGTGGCACGAGTTGCCGGGAGAGATTGCCCACGCCCGCGCCCAGTTCGAGCACGCGATCGCCCAGCCACGGCCGCACCGTGTCCGCGAGCCAGGCGTCGAGGCGCCGCACGCGGCGCAGGCTACGGTGCATCGGCGCCCCGGTGACGTCGTCCTTGTAGAGATCGTCGACGCACCAGAACCAGACGATGGCGCCGACGGCCCGAGCGCTGTCCCACCAGCCGATCTTCTTGCCCTCGCGGCGCGTGCGAGCGCAATAGCTGACCGGCACCTCGAAGACCCGCCATCCGCGCTTGGCCACCTTCGCCGTGAGCTCGATCTCCATCGCGAAGTCGTTCGACCTGATCGGCGTCGCCTTGAGCAGCGACGCTCGGAACATCTTGTAGCCGGTCTCGACATCGGTGAGGTCGAGGTTCGTGCAGAGATTACTGAGCAGTGTCAGCACCCGGTTCCCGACCGTCTGCCGGAAGCTGACCGACCGCCGTCGGCCGGTCGGCGCGACGCGTGAGCCATAGACGACGTCGGCGCCGTCCTCGAGGAACGGGCGGACGAGCGCCGTCAGGTCGCGCGGGTCGTACTCGAGGTCGGCGTCCTGGATGACGATGAGGTCTCCGGTCGCTGCGTCGACGCCGGCCCTGACGGCTGCGCCCTTGCCGGCGTGTCCGGAGGTCGCGACGACCTGGATCTGGCCTTCATGGCGGGCGGCGACCTCGTGCGCCAGGGCGGTCGTGCCGTCGGTCGATCCGTCGTCGACGACGATGACCTCCAGCCTGGCGATTCCCAGCGGCCGTACCGCGAGCAGGCGTGTGAGCAACTCGACGACGTAGAACCGCTCGTTGTAGACCGGAACCACGACGCTCAGCGTGGCGCCGTGTGGAAAGCTGTCACGCCACGCGTCGGTCGCTGAGCGCGATGACCGGGACGGCTGGCTCGGTGCGGGGGCGGCGTCTGTGGTCATGATCGCGCCTGCTCAGCGGCGCTCAGCCAGGTGCGACGCATGGCCACGCCGGCCAGCACGAATCGGATCTGCTCGAGTGCGCCGGCGTGGGCGTGCGCGGCTTCGACCGCGATCTTCGCCGCGGCCGGAGGCGGGTAGCCGTAGACGCCGCACGAGATGGCCGGCAGCGCAATCGTCCTCACGTGGTGTTCGTTGGCCAGTTCCAGCGATGAGCGATACGCCGCACGCAGAAACGGGGCCGAGGCATTGGCCGATCGGTACATCGGGCCGACCGTATGAATGACGTGTCGAGCGGTCAGATTGAATCCGGGCGTGATCCGCGCCTCGCCGGTCGGGCACCGAACGCCGGGTGAGACCTCGGGCAGCGCCCGGCAGGCCTCGAGCAACTCGGGGCCCGCGGCCCGATGGATGGCGCCGTCCACGCCGCCGCCGCCCAGCAAGGCTTCATTCGCCGCGTTCACGATGGCGTCGACCTCGAACTCCGTGAGATCCCCTTCGTCGATGAAGAGCGTCGTCGTATCTGACAACCGGAAGCGATCCACTCTTATCCTCCGGCGCCTTGCTCGCTGAGGGTAGCCGCTGGCAGTATTATGCCCGCGCCACCGACCGAACGCACGGCCCGTGTCGTCGCTACTCCTGGCGGAGCGCGGTCGCCGGATCCAACCCGGCCGCCGGACGGTCGGCTCGCTGGCTCGTCGTGTGGCCGGGTTAAGACCCTGCCCTACTCGGCTCTCAGTGCGACCGCGGGATCGATCGACGCGGCGCGGCGGGCGGCGATCCAGGTGGCCAGCACGGCCGAGGCGATCAGGACCGTCGGCATCGCGACGAACGTGAGCGGATCGAACGTACCGATGCCGAAGAGCAGGCCCGAGAGGACCCGGTTCGCGGCCAGCGCGAGGACGAGGCCGACGGCGCTGCCCAGCAGCACCAACTTCATGCCGCTGGCCATCAGCATCCGGACCATCTCGCCCTGCTCGGCGCCGAGCGACAGCCGGATGCCGACCTCGCGCACCCGCTGCGCCACGGCGTAGCTGACGATGCCGTGCAACCCGACGCAGGCCAGGGCGAGCGCCAGGACGGCGAACGCGGCCAGGACCAGCGCCGAGAGCTGCGCGGGCAGCAGCATGATGCCGAGATGACCGGCCATCGACTTGGCGTCCCAGACGCCGATCTCCGGATCGATCTCGCGCCCGGCCATCACGACGTCCAGCGCCGTGCGTTCAGCGTCGATCGATGTCCGCGCGACGACGGTCAGGAACGACGAGTAGCTCTGACTGTAGGGCAGGTAGACGAACGGCCGCGGCGCTTCGCCCATCGTGCGCACCTTCGCGTCGCTGGCCACGCCGACGATCATCAGGTCCGGGTCGTCCTCGCGTCGCAGGAGTTCGCCGGTCACGTCCAGCCGGCCCCAGAACCGCTCGGCCAGCGCCGCGCTGACGATCGCCACAGCCTGGCTGTCGAGGGTGTCGCGCGCCCGGTCGAAGTTCCGACCGCGCACGATCTGGATACCGGCCGCGTCGAAGAGGCCTGGGTCGACGCGGCCCCGATCCGCCGAGTGCCACTCTCGGTCGGGCGGCGGCTCGACGCCGTCGACGTTGAAGCCGATCGTGTTCGTGCTCATCGTGTTCAGATGCAGGTTGTCCATGAAGCCGACCGCTTCGACGCCCGGCAAGGCGCGCAGCCGATCGCGCAGCCGATCGATGAACAACCGGCCCGTCTCCTCGGTGTAGCGGGTTCCGGGAATGATCATCTGGACGACGCCGGCGGGATCGCGGCCGAAGCCGGGGTCGACATCCTGGATCTGCTGGAAGCTGCGCAGGAACAATCCGGCCCCGACGAGCAGCAGTACCGACGCCGTGACCTGAAGCACGACGAGCGCATTTCTGAGACTCAGCCTGCCCGGCCGGCCGGCACCGGCGCTCTCGTCCTTGAGCGTGCCCGCGAGATCCGACGTCGTGCTCTGCCATGCCGGCAGCAGGCCGAGGACGAGGCCCGCCGCCACTGATGCCACCAACGTGAAGGTGAGGACCAGGCGGTCAGGTTCGAGATCCAGCTCGACCGGCACCGGCAGCGGGAGGTCGGCAGCCGTGAGCGCCCTCAGCAGCGCGATCGAGATGAGGATGCCCGCCGCACCGCCGAGCAGGCCGAGGACGACGGTCTCGGTGACGAGCTGGCCGACGAGGTCGCGCCGTGTCGCGCCCAGCGCCAGACGCACCGCGATCTCCTTGCGTCGATCGACAGCGCGCGCCAGCAGGAAGCTCGCCAGGTTCATGCACGCCATCAGAAGAACGAGGCCGACGACGACCATCAGCAGCCAGGCCGCGGCGCGGACGAACCGGTCGAACGGCGGAAGGATGATCACGTCGGTCGACGGCACCATCGTGAACGTGGCGTTCGGGTTCCATTCGTCGATCCGATCCTCGGTCAGCTGGGCCGCGACGGCATCGAGCGCCGCCTGCGCCTGCGGCAGGCCGACGCCAGGCCGGAGTCGCGCCGTGACGAACATCGAGTGGTTGCCCCGCTCCTCCAACTCGTCAAAGTTCGTCGCCATCAGCTGGTTAATCATCATCAACGGCGCGTAGATCGCCGGCACCATCCCCTGGAAGTACCCGGTGAACTGCTCCGGGACCACGCCGACGATCGTGTAGGCCATCCCGCCGATCCGGATCGTCTGGCCGACGATGTCGGGATCGCCGCCGAAGCTGCGCTGCCAGAAGCCGTGGCCCAGCACCGCCACCTGATGCGCCCTGGGCGCCACGTCGTCGTCGGGCAGGAGGGTTCGGCCGACCTCGGCCTCGATACCGCGCAGCGTGAAGTAGTTGCCGGTGACCGCCTCGGTGAAGAACATGCTGATGCCGCCGTCGATGTCGACCTGCGCCGGCACCATCCGCGTCGCCGAGACGCTGGCGAAGACGTCCTCCGTTGCGTCGCGGACATCCCGGAAGTCCGGGTGCGAGAAGACGCTCCACGGGAAGGTCGGGCTCGATTCGTAGATCTCCACCAGCTCCTCGGGAGCCCGGACGGGCGGCTGGCGCAGGATGATTGCGTTCACCAGCGTGAAGATCGCAGAATTGGCTCCGATGCCGATGGCGAGCGACAGCACCGCGCTCACGGTGAAGCCGGGGCTCTGGCGCAGCCGGCGGAGCGCGTAGCGGACGTTCTGGCGGAGGGTATCCATGGTTCAGTTTACGGCCCGGCGTCGCCGGTAGTTCCCTTCGTGCTAGCCTGCCGTTCCATGTCCCAGCCGCCGGCACCGGCGACGTCTGGCGCCGATTATCTCCGCTTCCTCATGCCGTCGCTCATCGGCATCTCGATGATGCTCGTGCCGATCCGGTACGGCGACACGATCAACATCGGCATGGGCATCGTCGCGGCGGAGCTGCAGGCGGTGCTCGCGCCGATCTTGCCGGCGCTTATCACGCTGGTGATCGTGCTGTCGGCCGCGGCAACGGTCGCGATGATCGTCGTCCGCCGCCGACTCGACACAGAGGGCGCCGCGCGGCTCGATGTGTCGGCGGCGGCCCATCCGGTTCTGGGGATGTTCCTGGTCGGGCCCACGACGCTCGTCGCGCGGATCGTCGGAGCCGTTGTAGCTGCGGCCGTCCTGTTCCAGCGCGGGCCGGCATGGCTCATTTCCGACGCCACGGGTGGGGTCATCCTGAACGATCTGATTCCGGTCATTCTGACGATCTTCGTCGTCGCGCCGTTCCTGCTGCCGCTGCTCACGGATTTCGGTCTCATGGAACTGATGGGCACACTGCTCAGGACAGTGTTCCGGCCGCTCTTCACGATGCCGGGCCGGTCGTCGATCGATGCACTGGCCTCGTGGATGGGGTCGGCGCCGGTCGGCGTCTTGATTACGACCCAGCAGTTCGAGCAGGGGTACTACACCGAGCGCGAGGCCGCGACGATCGCGACGACGTTCTCCGTCGTGTCGCTTGCCTTCGCCCTGGTCATCATCAACTTCGTGGCGCTCGGAGAGTACTTCGTGCCGTATTACGGCGCGATCGTCCTGTCGGGTACCGTCGCGGCGATCATCATGCCGCGGATTCCGCCATTGTCGTGGAAGCGCGACGTCTACTACGCGCCGGCGGGCAAGCAGATCGCCGAAGACCTTCCAGAGGGCCGCAGCCTCTGGTCGTGGGGGCTGGAACTCGCCGTCGAGCGCGCCGGCCGCGCCCCGGCCGCGCCGGTCTTGCTCAAGCGCGCCGTCTTCAACATCTATGACATCTGGTTCGGGTTGCTGCCGCTCATCATGAGCATCGGCACGCTGGCGCTCGTCCTGACCGAGCACACACCGATCTTCGTCTGGCTCTCGGCGCCGCTGGTGCCGTTCCTGCGCCTGCTCGGGATCCCCGAGGCCGCGGCGGCAGCGCCGGCCTTTCTCGTCGGCTTCGCCGATCAGTTCCTGCCCGCCGTGCTCGGCCAGGCGATCGAGAGCGCGCACACCCGGTTCGTTATCGCCTGTGCGTCGGTGACGCAGCTCGTCTACATGTCCGAGCTGGGCGCGCTGATCTTGAAGTCGAAGATTCCGGTGAGTGTTGCCGAGCTGTTCGTGATCTTCATCCTTCGGACGCTGATCACGATCCCGGTCTGTGCTCTGGTCGCCGCGCTGATCTTCTGACGTGGGCGGGCCCAGAAAGTCGGGACGCCGCTACTCGGCCCGCAACGCCTGTATCGGGTCGACGTGTGCCGCCCTCCGGGCCGGAAGGTAGCTCGCCAGCAGCGCAATGGCCGTGAGGGTGGTGGAGACCGTGACGTAGGTCGCCGGGTCGACCGCGCTCACGCCGACCAGCAGTCCGGTGATCAGTCGCGTCAGCCAGTACGCGCCGACGAGCCCAAGCGCCACGCCGGTGACGGCCAGCACCAGCCCCTGTCGCAGCACCATTCTCGTCACGGTCGTTGCCTCGGCGCCCAGGGCGATTCGGACGCCGATCTCCTGCGTGCGCTGCATCACCACGTACGAAATCACTCCGTACATCCCGACAGCAGCTAGCAGGAGGGCCACCACGGCGGCGATGGCCAGTATCACGAGCGTGAATGAGGTTCGGGCCGTCGACTCGCGCAGGAGGTCGCGCAGCGTGCGAGCGCTGGTGAGCGGCGCCCCGGGCTGGACCGACCGGATGACTTGCTTCAGGTCACCCAGGAAATCCGGCGTGCCGACCCGCGGACTGCGGATGGCGTAGCGCATCGATCGGGTCACGAAGGGCTCGTCGCCTCGCACGTCGGCCCAGTAGTTCTCCAGCAGCATCGGCCAGTAGACGACGGCCACGGGCGGCTGCGTGACGCCGTCGTCGCGCACGTCACCGACGACGCCGATGATCTCGCGCCAATCGCCCGCCTGCTGGCCGGTGCCGATCCGGTTGCCGACCGCGTCGGCCGGATCGCCCCAGTACTCCCTGGCGAAGTTCTCCGTGACCAGCAGGACGCGCGCCCGATTGTGGATGTCCGCCCAGGTGAGAGTTCGCCCGGCGACAATCGGGTTCCGCATCGTCTCGAAGTAGCCGGCGCCGATCCACTTGAAGCGGCGGATGGGCGCGATCTGTCCCTCGAGCAGCGGGAAGTCCTCGACGAAGACCGGGTCGTACCCACCCGAACGGTCCATGGTGACCGAGCTGGACAGCCCGACGGAGGTGACACCCGTCGTCTCCGCCAGCCGGCGCGCGATCAGCTCGTGCCGGCGAACCGCCGCCCCGGGATCCTCCATGCCGACTCCCGACACCGTGACGTTCAGGATGAGCACCTCCGCGGCATCCTGGAAGCCCGGGTTCGAGCGCTGGATGGCCTGGAAGGTCCTGACCATGAGGCCGGCGCCCACGACGAGGACAAGCGCCAGCGCCACCTGGCCGACGACCAGGGCGTTGCGGGCCAGGTGCCGCTCACGGCCGGCGCCCCCGCCGCGCCCCCCTTCCTTCAGCGCGCCGACCAGATCGAGCCGTCCGCAGCGCACGACGGGGAGGAGCCCGAAGATGACGCCCGAGAAGAGCGATATGGCCAGCGTGAACGTGAGTGCGCCAGGGTCGATCGAAACCGCATCGAGACGCGGCAATTCGACCGGCGCCATCGCCACCAGCAGGCGCAGCCCGGCCTGGGCCAGGCCGACTCCGACCGCACCGCCGAGCAGGCCCAGTAAGACGCTCTCCACCAGATACTGGCCGGCGATTTGACGCCGTGCCGCACCGATCGCGGTGCGCACGGCGACCTCGCGGTCACGGCCTTCGGCTCGCACGACGAAGAGGTTCGCCACGTTGGCGCAGGCGATGAGGAGGACGATACCCACTGTGCCCAGCAAGACCCAGAGCACGTCCCCGATGTTGCCGACGATCGTCTCCCTGAGCGGACGCAGCACCGGCGCCGCCTGAACTTCCTCGAGGAACTCCAGCGTGAGCCCGCCGGGGAACCGCTCGACGGCGATCGGTAGCAGTCGCGGCAGATCATCAGTCGCGGCCTCGATCGTCGCGCCGGCCGTCAAGCGAGCGACGCTGGAATAGGTGAAGTTGCTCACGTTGAGCGAGGCGCGGTCGAAGCGAAACGGAAGATAGACCGCCGGCGTACCGTCGATGAAACGGAAGTCCTGCGGCAGCATCCCGATGATC